>JAEEGL012353945.1_pt1 | contig 10921 bp, 6 predicted proteins | sample 9134231 | NCBI WGS metagenome assembly JAEEGL01 (sample SAMN16246548, study PRJNA631951) | gut metagenome | biome: gut microbiome; feature: rumen; material: fiber-attached | host: Bos | place: Iran: Karaj | collected 2018-10 | reverse complement strand
TAATACAATGCGGATAAGGATTGCTGCATAAAAATTCCGTATTAGGATTTTTTCTGTCTTGATACGTTTCGTAAATATGACGGAACAATTTGGCAAAGTCAAAACTGCTGTATGTTAAATCCACATAACCAGCAGCTATTTTGGAGGTGTCCAAAATATTATCCAAAAGTTCCAAAAGCATATTATTGTTTTGCCTTATAATATCGTAATACGATTTCATTTTTTCCGATTTGTTTTCTTTCGCCATGAGTTCGGAAAAACCGCAAATCGCATTCAAAGGTGTGCGTATTTCGTGATTGATGTTGTTTAAGAATGCGGATTTCAATTTGTCGGAGCGTTCCGCATTGTTTTTAGCTTCTTTGAGTTGTTTTATTGTGGAGCGCAATTCAGAATCGTTGATGGCACTGCTGATAATGTATTTCCTGCCTTGCATATCCGTAAAAAGTGTTTTGGTGATGTGCAGGGAATATTTTACGTCGTTGAGCGTAAATTCTGTGTCAAAGGATACAGGTTCGCCGTCTTTGAGAACTTTGTTGTCCATTACGTAACACTCGTTTGATATTTTGTTGTCTCCGAAAATTTCAAAATCGTTATGGCGTTTTAGAGTGTTTTGGTTCATTTCGGTAATTTCACAGAAATTGTTGCTTGCCATAATGTAGCGGAAATCGTCTTCGGGGTCTTTAACGGTCAGCATACACGGAACGGAATTCATAATGGTTTTTAAGAAACGGTCGGTATCTTGAGCCGAATTTATAAGTTTGTCCCATTTCGGATTGGAACTAACCACACCTTTATATACAAGAACTTTTCCGCCTGAAATTTCTTTCGGTGTGATAAAAAACTGACGGTCTGTCCATTCTCCATTTATACAAAGATTGTAACTCTCTGATGTAGTGATTATTGCTCCATTTTTCATGCTTGAGATAATCTCTTTGTTAACATCCAAATCCTCAGGTTTTATATTCTTTAAATATTCCTCAAACGGTATTTTTTCTTTTCTGCCCGAGATTATGAGTTCGTCTTTTTTAACGTCGTAGATGAAACTTGTTATAAAACTTTTATCGGGATTGCTTTCTGTTTTTTGGGATTTGATATTGTTGAGAATGGTTCTGTACGTGATTTTGTTGCAAAGGCCTTCTATTGATACGACTTTTCCGTTTTCAAAAACGCTTCTTACCTCGGTGTTCCAATACGAATAGCCGCCTTCAACGCTTTCGTCAATGGCTCTTAAAACGAATATCGTATTTTCGGTTTTTCCTTCAATATGCTTTTGAAGGGCATCTTTTAGCATTACGATGTCTTGAGGCACAAAAAACGAATAAAAATCCTCCAATGAGCCGTAAGCACTCAATCCCGCCTCGTTTAAATATTCCATACAAGAATTTTCGATGTGATAACACCATATTTTCAGAAGGTCGAGTGTATTGATTTTGCTGAAAAGCTCTTGTGCCTTTTTTTGATACTGCAACAGATGTTCTTGCGGTGTCATGTCAATTACCGTGATAAAAATATACGGTTCGATATCGGGCGAAATTTTTTGTTTTGAGAAAAAAACATTGAAATATTTTGTGTCGGAATTAATAGATTGATACCATTGTCTGACATCTTCGTTTTTGAAATCTATTTTAAGGTTTACGCTTCCAGAGTCGGATTCACGGATTTTGTTGATTAAATTAGTGCTGTTTGCGGGTGAGTTCCAAAGCAGGTGGTTGTCGTCCTTAATATAATTTTCGTCCGTGATGCCAAACAAATTTATGAGTTTTTGGTTCGTAAAAATTCTTTTACCTTCACTGTTGAAAACCGAGATTGCAAATTCAACGCTGTTGATGTAACTTGATAAAAAATCCATGAGATTGTCAATGCAATCATTTTTCGGGGCAGGGCACTCGGGTTTTGGAGATTGACTTTGATGAGTAATCTTTTCTTGATTGTTGCCATTTTTAATTCCTGTATGGCGTCTGTCTTTCAAAATTATTGCAGCAAGTATTGCTAATGCTGCATTTGTTATGACAAGAGTAAGTAATAATGCCGTATTCATAATTGGTTATCGTTTTTTTTTAGGTTTTTCTTTATTATTTTTGGGGCAAGGTAATAATAATATTTTATTTAAAAAAATTAATTTCTCTTTTTTATTAAAATAAAATTGTGGTACGCTGTTTGCTTTTTAGGGTATAGGAAAACAGTAAATTTTAATAACTCTATGGTCTTGATTAACTAAAAAAATGAAAATTAAATTTGTCGTTATCGGTAAAACCGTGGAGAAATATTTGATTGATGCGTGTAACGAATACGAAAAAAGGATAAAAAAATACGTCCGTTTTGAGTATATCGTGCTAAAAGACTTGAAAAATATTTCTGCTCTTACTTTTGACCAAGTCAAAGAGCAGGAGGCAAAACTTTTGGAGCCGTATATGAATGAAAATTCGTTCAAAATTATTTTGGACGAACACGGTCAGGAGTATACATCAAAAGATTTTTCAGATTTTTTGGAAAAAAAGATTGCCAATTTGTCAAAAGATATTACCTTTGTGGTCGGTGGGCCTTATGGTTTTGCCCCGAAAGTTGTCTTGAAAGCAGACGGCAAAATATCGCTCTCAAAAATGACTTTCTCGCACCAGATGGTAAGATTAATCTTTTTGGAGCAGTTGTACCGTGCATTTACGATTATGCACAATGAGCCGTATCATCACGAGTAAAAAAAGAAGTGAAAAAAATGAATTTGGGAATTATTTTATTAAAAAGGAAAAAACTACTCAAGGAAAAAAACTAATTTAAAGGACAACTAACGGATTTTAAGAACCTTTTTTAACAAGGGAAAACAAGTGAAAGAAAAGTTAATAAAATTTCAGTTTCTTATATATGCGGTTATACTTTTTATAACTGCCTCTGTATTAGAATCATATCTGAGCGGTCTAAACTCGGGCGGCATCAATGTCGATAGAGTGGAGTCCGTGTTGCACCGTAAGGAGGCGGGATTGGACAGCGCAATCAATTTCATCAAAAACGAAATTGAGAGTGGTGAAAATCTCGTTAAGGAAAATTCCGTATGGGTTAGTTCGCGGGATTTAACCTACTTGAGGCGGCAAGGTCTTACCGTACTTGTTTACGAAAACGATACGTTAAGATTTTGGACAGACAATACCGCACCTGCTGACCGATTGTATTCGCAATCGGCTCTCAATAATCGTATCGCTAATCTTAACAATGCGTGGTACGAAATCCGTATGCTTAATAGCGGAAATCTTCGTTATGTTGGTCTTATTTTTATCAAAAACAAATATAATATCAACAATAAATATCTCAAAAATGATTTTATACCGGAATTGAATCTGCCCTCTTCGGTACAGGTTTCGATGATTCCGCTAAGTTATAGTTTTGATATTAAGGACAAAGAAGATAAGTATATTTTCTCGTTGGTTCCAACCAATAGTTATGATATTGATTCTAATAGAGTTAATATTGCGGGAATATTGTTTTTCATGGCGTTGCTCTCTCTTTTGGTTTATGTTTATTCCGTAGTTGAGAGTCTTACCAATAAAGAGGGTAATTCGCTGAAAATCATTGCTATAATTTCAGGCGTTGTGATAACGGCATTTATAATGTTGATTTTCAGATTTCCGTTTAATGTTTATTCTTTGGACTTTTTTGACCCCGTTTATTTTTCCGGACCGGGTATTTTCAGAACAATTGGTGATTTTATTCTGAACGTTAGTTTTATGTTTGCTGTTGTGGTTTATATCTTTAAACTTGCTGAATACAAACGAATTAACGAGAAAATAAATGAAATGCCCGATTCCAAATTTTTAACGGTTTGGTTTATAGTTTTGGGTGCTGTTTTTTTGGTTTTTGGCTACTTGTATCACGCGGCAAAACTTCTTGTTAAGGAGAGTAAAATTTCTTTTCAGCTGACAAATGTTATTTCGCTTGATATTTTCAGTTATTCTGGTATTTTGATAATGATAATCCTTGTCGGCATTATGATTTATGTTTTGATGCAGCTGACGGGTTATTTCAGATATTCGATTATCAAGGATTTCAACAAAACGCTGATTATTTTTGCTTTAGTTACTATTCTGCTTTTTATTATAACGGTTTTAATCGCGGATTATAAAATAGCTTTTGTCTTTTTGTTTTTTATGCTTTTGACAGGCTCAGCTATGCTTACGCATTATCACAAAGCAGAAAAAAGTGTTTACCGTTATATTTTTATGGTGTTTTTGAGTGCGGTTTTCTCTTGTTTTTTAATAACGGTTACAACCGAAGAAAAACTCACTGAGGATAGTAAAAAATTTGTTACATATCCTTCCGACGAACACGATCAAATTGCGGAATTGCTGTTGAATGATATTTCCGAAAAACTTCCGAATGACGGCATGATTTCGGACTTTTTGCGCAAGACAGACCGTCAAGTTGGCGAAATAAAACTTCGTGATTATATTCAGCGTCAGTATTTTAACGGATATTGGAGCAAATATAATTTGAGTATCGACATTTTGGAATTTGCTCAGGGTGAGTTGTTTTCAAACTCTGACAGCGAATTTGCAAAAACCGTTAACGAATTGGCTACGGAGGTCAATGGAACGGGTTTTTATTTCGTTGATAAACCCGATGGTACGATAAGTTATCTTGCGCCTTTGAGGTTTTCGGTTCAGGACAAAATTTGTTATGTCTGCATTTCGCTTGATTTGAAACCCGTACCGCAAGAACTCGGTTATCCCGAGTTGTTGATGGATAAAAATGTTAAGCCTTCAGTTATAAGCGGTTATGATTACGCAAAATATTGTAAAGGCAGAAAAGTTTCTCAAAACGGAGAGTTTTCTTACGACTTTTCCGATGAGGTTTTTATCGGGGCTTTTGACCAAGACACCGATACGATAGCCGTTACAAGACTTGCGGATTATGTTCATACTGTTTACCGTAACGGTGAAAATACGGTTGTGATTTCACGAAAATCTGTTTCGCTTTTGGAAATCGTAACGTGTTTTGCATATTTGTTTATAATTTACATTTTTGTAATGCTTTTGGTCGTTATTATACGACTGATTGTAATGCACAACACCGATTATCGTTATCAGATAAAAACGAGATTGATTTTTTCAGTAACCTTTATTTTAATGCTTTCGTTTGTGTTGATTTGTGTTGGCTCTATATATCTGAATATCAGAACTTTCAGAGAAAATAATGCTCAAAGCATCGACGAAAAAGTTAAAAGCGTTTACATGGAATTGGAGCATACGTGTTCTGATACGACAAAATTTCATTCGGTTTGGAATCCTAACGAAAATTCAGCGATGGACGAATATTTGATAACCTTATCACATATTTTCTTCATTGACATCAATCTTTATGGTGCTGATGGAGAGTTAGTTGCAACTTCACGTCCTGAAATTTTCAAACAAGGTTTGATTTCAACGAGGCTCAATACAAGAGTTTTGCAGGAGTTTGTTATCGAGAGCAAATCGAATTATACTCAGGAGGAAAAAATTGGAAAAATGACATACGCCTCAGCGTACATTCCGTTTTATAATTCTTCTGACGAGTTGGCGGCTTATATCAACTTGCCGTATTTTACAAAGCCCGAAGTTTTGCAGAAAGAACTTGGAACTTTGATTGTTTCGATTGTGAATTTTTACGTTATCCTGATGATGATTTCGATTGTGATTGCCGTGATAATTTCCGAGAGGATTGTTCACCCGATCAAATTGATTCAGAATAAGTTGGAAAAAATAGAACTTGGTAAGCAGCACGAAAAGATAGAGTACGGACGCAAAGACGAACTCGGACAACTTGTTGCCGAATACAACAGCATGGCTGAAAAATTGGAAGAAAGTGCCAAACTTTTAGCACAAGGCGAGCGCGAAAGCGCATGGCGTGAAATGGCAAAACAAATCGCCCACGAAATCAAAAATCCGTTAACGCCGATGAAACTTTCCATTCAGTTTCTCATGCGTAGTAAAGAAAACAATGATGCGGATTTTGATAAAAAATTGGAAAAAGTTTCCAATACGTTGATTCAGCAGATTGACACGTTGTCGTCTATCGCAACGGGTTTCAGCAACTTTGCTAAAATGCCCAAACCAAACGAACATCCGTTCAACGTAATCGAAACACTTTCCAATGTGATTCAACTTTTTAACAACGTTGATAACATCGACATAACCTCCGACCTCGGCGGATACGAAGATATTACAATCGTTGCTGACAAAGAACAAATTTCAAGGGTTTTTATCAACCTTATCAAAAACGCAACTCAAGCAATACCCGAAGGTATTAGAGGTAAAATTCATGTCAGCCTCGAAAAACAGGACAAGCTGATAATTAAAATTTCCGACAACGGTTGCGGTATACCCGACGAAATACGCGGAAAACTTTTTACGCCAAGTTTCACAACCAAATCCAGCGGTTCAGGACTCGGCCTCGCAATGGTTAAAAACATAATAATCAACGCTAAAGGTAATATCACTTTCGAGTCCGAAGTCGGAAAAGGTACTACTTTTATTGTTACGTTACCGTTGTAGTAATCGCCTCAAGCCGGCGGGCTGTTCCCTTTTGAAAAAGGGAACCGGAAAACTTTTATAAAATTTATTTTAAATGCGTTAGGGGCTGTGGTTTTTAAGACCACAGCCCCTAACGCATTTAAAATAAGTAATTAAAAGTTCTTTGGTTCTTTCTTTCAAGAAAGAACGCCCCCGCGGCGAGCGGCATTTACTTTACCGTAACGACAATCGGAGTGTTTATTTGTCCCAATCTGTTTTTGACTTGGTAGCTGAAATAACCGGGGATTTGGTATTTTCCGGGTTTAACGCCTTGAGATACGGTGATATTGTATTTAAGGGTAACGGTACTTCTTTCGATAGGGAGTTTATACCATTGATAGAAGACTTTGTTGTTTTCAAAATAGAAGTTAGCGTTATCGGATTCACCGCTTATTTCGGTTGCTGCGAAACCTTCCGGCAAGAGTTGTTGGAATTGAGCGTAGCAAGCTAAATCGCATTTGTTAATTTTTACGGACATAACGAAGGAGTTACCTTGTTTTACGATTGTGTCCGAGGTGCAATTTGCTGAAGGTATTTGGGCTTTTAAGTTGATAGCCGCTAAGAGTATTGTCGCTAAAAGTAAAAAAAGTTTTTTCATTTTTTTATGCGTTTAATTTTATTTGTTGATAATTATATATTTTTTGTTGCTAATAAATTATGCGTTTATTATTCGTTGTATTGTTTCTTCAGGGGAGTCAGACAAGGTGAAGAGGTCGATGTCGGACTGTTTGATTGTTTTGTAATCATTTTTTAATGTATTTTTAAGCCAATCTGTCATTGGTTGCCAAAAAGTTTTGTCCTGAAGTATAAGCGGACGTTTTTCGATGTTTCCCATTTGCATAAGGGTCAGACATTCAGTGATTTCGTCTAACGTTCCTAATCCGCCGGGCAGAGCAATGAAAGCTTTGGCATATTTCCAAAACAGATATTTTCTTGCTGCCATATCGGTTAATAGGAGATGGTTTTCTTTGTCGATAAAATCGTTTTGAATACATATATCAGGAAATTCCATGCAAATTCCGATGGATTTTCCTTTGGCATTTTGAACGCCTTTGTTTACGGCTTCCATTATGCCCGGACCGCCGCCGGTGATAACTTCAAAACCTGCGAGGGCAAGTTTTTCGCCCGTTAAGACGGCATCTTCGTAATATTTTGTACCCGCTTTGATTGCAGACGAGCCGAAAACGCAAATGCAGTTTTTATGTTTGTCCAAAACGCTTTTGGCATTTATGATTTCGTCCAAAGATTTTTGCAGTTTTTCTTTTTCTGTTACCATTTTTTCTTGATTAAAGTTTTATGCAAAAATAGAAATATTTTGTTTATTTTTGAAAAAAATATTTCCACAAAAAAACTTATTATGAAAATATTGAAAGAATTTAAACATTTTGTTTTCAGGCAGTATCGAAGGCGTGAAATAAAAAAACACGAACTTGATTATTTGTTTTGGGAGTGTACTTTGAGGTGCAATTTGAATTGTCTGCATTGTGGAAGCGATTGTTTGAAAAATTCTCAAATTCCTGATATGCCGAAGGAAGATTTTTTTTCGGTTTTGGATGATATTTCTTCTTCGGGTTTAAGTCGAAATCTTACAATTTGTATTACGGGAGGAGAGCCGCTTTTGAGGGAGGATTTGCTACTTGTGGGAAGAAAAATCCGCGAGAAAGGTTTTAAATGGGGAATTGTTACAAATGGCTTAATGCTTGATAGAGAGCGTTTTATTTCGCTTTTGAATGCTAAAATGTCGTCTCTTAGCATATGTCTTGACGGTTTTGAATTGCAACACAACAAATTGCCTTGCCAGTCTAATTCTTTTTAATAGGCTTTTGAGGCGGTGAAAACGGCGGTGGAATTTTCCAAAAAAGGTTTTCTTATTTTTGATGTTATAACTTGTGTTAGCAGTTTAAACTTTTCTTCGCTTGAAAAATTTCGTGATTTTTTGATTGACAGCGGAGTAAAAAGATGGCGGATTTTTTCGATTTTTTCAAGCGGTAGGGCGGACAAAAACTTAGAATTTCTTTCGCTTTCCAAAACGCAATACAGAGAATTGTTGGATTTTATAAGTTTTACACGGAAAAATTTTGGCAACAAAATCAGTTTGAATTATTCTTGTGAAGGCTTTTTAGATGATTATGAATTGGAAGTCAGAGATTATTTTTATTTCTGTCGGGCGGGAATTAGTGTGGCCTCCGTTATGTGTGATGGAAGTTTAACTGGTTGTCTTAGTGTTAGAGCAAAGGATTTTATTCAAGGCAACATTTACGAAAAAAGTTTTTCAGAAATTTGGAAAAACGGTTTTTCTGTTATGCGGGATAGGAGATGGGCTAAAAAAAATAAATGTCAAAAATGTAGTTTTTGGCAAAAATGTTTAGGCGGCGGACTTCATCTTTATAAAAGTGTTGATTCAGAGATTTCACATTGTAATTTGAAGGATTTTTTAACTTAAAAAAAAGGAAATGCGCTGTCGTTTGAAAAAAAAATATTTCTTTTTGTGCACAATTTAATTAAAAAGTTTGTATGTTTGCAACTAAAAAGTAAAACAAATTTTAACTATTATAAATCAATGAAATCAAAATTATTAGCATATTTGCTGTGGTTTTTTTTAGGAGTATTTGGTGTTCATAAATTCTACTTGCACAAATGGTTGTGGGGCGTATTATATTTTTTTACTGGTGGTTTTGCTTGTATAGGTTGGTTGATAGACCTATTCACGCTTGGAACGCAAGTTGATGCCTACAATTTAGCAACCTTCAATAAAAAACTTATTGAAAATAATATTAAGTAGTTTTTTTTTAAGTCTTAAAAATTTAGGAGAAAAAATTATGAAAAGTTTGAAAAAAATATCCGCTTCGTTATTGGCATTTTTTGGTATCGGGACTTTAACGGCCTGTTACGGAATGCCTCCGCAAAATTTTGACGAAACGTTTACGGTTTACGGGCGCGTTTCAAAACTTGACGGTAACGGAGATACCGTTAATCTTGAGGGAATAAAAGTCTCCGTTTTGGGTGCTCCTGAAATTTTTACGCAAACCGACAAAAGCGGCTATTATGAGCTTACCTTTACGGATTCCTCAGCGCAGACAATCTGTTTTGAGAGCACAAATTTTGAGAATGATACCGTCAAAATTCGTTTTAACTCGCCCGGACCTCAAACTTGCGATGTGTTGTTGAAAGAAAATAAAGAATAAATTTTTTTTCTTTTTTATCTTTTAATAACACTCAAAATTGCAACTGCGCACGTTGTTTTAGGGCTCAGTGGCATGATGTGAACCCAATAAACATCGGTTTTGGGACAGAAAAACGTAAATTTGAAATTTCTGGTCGTCGTTGCTAAAATATTATTGTTGTTGTCATAAAGCGATAACATTGAGTTTACCGCAAGTCCTGTGGCTAAAGATGAATTTCCCTCTTCAAGGTATTGTGTGTCGGAGGGGTTGCAAAGTTGTAAAGTGTACATATATCCTTTGTTGAGGATAACTTTGTGTTTTTGAATTTTCCCTGACGAGAATTTTGTGTTGAATTCTTTTAAGAAAATAACGCCGGAGTTTTGCAAAGCACACTCGTACACAAATCTTTGTTTGCATTGAGCATTAACGCAAAGACTTGATAATGTGATAAATATAACGATAACTAATCTTAGTAACTTCATAATTGAAAATAAATTTTTACGTTTCAAAGGTAATATATTTTTTTGATTTAAACAAAAAGCAATCCAAAAACAATTTACAATAAAAAAATTATGTCTACGTTTTTGTTTCACGATTTGGTTTATGGACCTATAAAATCCAGACGGCTTGGAAATTCTCTTGGTATCAATTTGTTACCGACTGAAAAAAAATATTGTAATTTCAATTGCATCTATTGCGAATGTGGAGCTAATATTCCGGGTCATGTCGGACTTTTGCCTGGGCGTGCGGAAATTGCCGCTGCTTTAGAAAAAAAACTTATTGAGCTCAAAGAGAAAAACGAAAAAGTTGATTCAATAACTTTTGCCGGAAACGGTGAACCTACAATTCACCCCGATTTTCACGAAGTAATTTCTGATACCGTTAATTTAAGAAATAAGTTTTCGCCTGATGCAAAAATTTCCGTTTTGAGCAATGCAACAAGGATTGTAAACGAAAATACCGTTGCAACTCTCAAGATGATAGATAATTGCATTTTGAAAATTGACTCTGGCATCGAAGAAACTGCCAAAGCCATCGACCGTCCCGTCGGAAATTATTCTTTGAAACATCAAGTTGAACTTCTTAAACAATTTGACGGAAATTTTGTACTTCAAACTATGTTTTTGTCGGGCGAGGTTTCGGGCAAAAAAATTGACAATACAACCACTGAAGAAGTTTCAGCATGGTTGAAAATTGTTGAAGAATTGCGTCCGAAAAAAG
>JAEEGL011656852.1_pt1 | contig 10921 bp, 7 predicted proteins | sample 9134231 | NCBI WGS metagenome assembly JAEEGL01 (sample SAMN16246548, study PRJNA631951) | gut metagenome | biome: gut microbiome; feature: rumen; material: fiber-attached | host: Bos | place: Iran: Karaj | collected 2018-10 | reverse complement strand
CTGGTGGTATGGCAGGAGATGGGGGATGGCTCTTTCTCCACCCCTTACAGCAGCTTCATCTCAAGCCCTGATGTCATCAAGATAGAGGCAATCTACAGCTGCTTCGACCTCTTTGCCAAGGGACAGAGCAGGGAGCTTCCATATAGGTTCGTAAAGACAGTGCTGGATAAGAAATCGGTCCGCAGAGGCTCGCTTCTCCTCAAGGGTTATGGCTTCAAGATCAAGCGTCACGGTGACACCCTGGAGTGGCTTCCTGATAAAGAAAATAATAAAATATATAATAATAGGGGTTTTTCTGTTGAAAAATCTTTGGTATCTTTATGTAAGAAGGATGATATCTGGATTCCTGTGGAGAGTGTCCAGGGAGAGCTTTCGGTCCGCAGCTGGAAAAACGGGGATTTCATAATCTCCGGTGGCATCCGGAAAAAGCTCAAGAAGATATTTTCTGAATGGCAGGTTCCTGTGGAGCTGCGCTCTGCTGTTCCAGTGATATGTGACAGCAGGGGCGTCATAGCAGTGTGGGGAGGTCTGTACGGTTACAGAAACCGGGTCTCAGATCTGATCAGACTGGAGAGCAGGGCTGGCGGGGATAAAGAAGTATATATTATTAAACCAAGGCAGGATTGAATGTCAGACAACGAAAACGAAGAAAAAGATAAAGATAAGAAACCTGAGTTCGGCAAAGGACCGGTTCCGGGTAAAGAACCTGAAAAGGAAAAGGATCCGGAGCTGGGCAAGGAACCCGGACTGGAGGAAGACCAGGATCAGCAGGAAGAAGGCCCCATGTTCATGTTCAAAGGCGGTGCCGGTCCTCTGAAGCTTGGCTTCAACAACAGATTTGCCTTCTTCATCCTCACATCGCTCATCATCATGTTCCTCTTCATGTTTGTGTTCAACAGCGGCGAAACTGCTATGGAGGAGATTTCCTACTCAACCTTCCTCAACTATCTGGATAATAAGTCGGTGGAGAGTGTGAAGATTGTTGATAACGAGGAGATACAGGGCTATCTTACCAATGTCTCAGGGCAGCATACAGCATTCAAGACCCGCATCCCATACTTTGATGACAAACTCTTGGAGCGCCTGGAGGAAGGCGGGGTAAAGATCACCGGAGATGTCAAGAATATGACCACCTACCGTCTTCTGGTTGATGTGGTTCCATGGCTTATCGGTCTTACCTTCATCTGGTTCATGTTCCGCAACATGAGTGGCGGCAACAAGGCTATGGGCTTCGGCAAGAGCCGGGCAAAGCGGTACGACAGCAACGGTAAGAAGGTTATGTTTGCCGATGTGGCTGGCCAGGATGAGGCCAAGTACGAGCTTGAGGAGGTTGTGGACTTTCTTAAGAACCCTAAGAAATTCACAGATATCGGCGCCAAGATTCCAAAGGGAGTGCTCCTTGTGGGCATGCCTGGAACAGGAAAGACCCTTCTGGCAAAGGCTATTGCAGGAGAGGCCGGTGTTCCATACTTCCATATGTCGGGCTCCGACTTTGTCGAGATGTTTGTCGGTGTAGGTGCAAGCCGTGTCCGCGACCTGTTCGAGCAGGGGCGCAAGAATGCACCATGTATTATATTCATTGACGAGCTTGATGCTGTAGGACGCACCAGAGGTGCAGGCTACGGCGGAGGCCACGATGAGCGGGAGCAGACCCTGAACCAGATGCTGGTTGAGATGGACGGCTTTGACAGCAAGGATGGAGTCATCATCCTGGCAGCCACAAACCGCCCCGATGTACTGGACCCGGCTCTGCTGCGCCCTGGCCGCTTTGACCGGCAGGTTGTAGTTGATATGCCAGATGTCAAGGAGCGGGAGGCTATATTCCGTCTCCATGCATCCAAGATTCCAATTGACGGCGAAGTAGATATGGAGCGCCTTGCAAGGGCAACCCCAGGCTCATCCGGAGCTGAGATTGCCAATATGGTGAACGAGGCAGCCCTCTTTGCTGCCCGCAAGAATAAAAAGAAAGTTACTATGGAGGATTTCGAGGAGGCCCGGGACAAGGTTATGATGGGTGTTGCCCGGAAGTCCAAGGTGATCACCGACGACGACAAGAAGGCCACCGCATTCCACGAGGCCGGTCATGCGCTCCTCCATTATTTCCTCAAATACTCCGATCCTCTCCACAAGGTTACAATCATTCCTCGGGGCAGGGCGCTGGGTATGGCTATGTCATTGCCAGAGAAGGACAGCTACTCCAGGAACAAGATGTGGCTCAAGGACCGTATCAAGATATGTCTTGGCGGTTACATAGCAGAGCAGATGATTTACGGCTGGACCACCACCGGAACACAGAATGACCTTCAGCAGGCTGCACAGCTTGCCCGGAAGATGGTGTGCGAGTGGGGGATGAGCGATATCCTGGGACCGGTTGCCTTCGGTCAGGAGGATGAGCCTATCTTCATAGGAAGAGAGATCACACAGCGCAAGGATTATTCCGAGGCTACAGCCCAGGCTATAGACAACGAGGTGAAGCATATCATCGACGAATGCTTCCAGGATGCCCAGTCCATTCTTAAGGAGAACAGGGACAAGCTTGAGCTTCTTGCCGACACACTGTTTGAGAAAGAGACACTGGATGATGCTGAGATTAGAGAGCTTCTCCATCTCCCGAAGAAAGAGGAAGAACCAGTACAGGCATGATAAAAAGAAGCATATTATTTCTTATTCTGGCTGCTCTTCTTTTTGCTGGATGTAAGTCCAAGGACAAGAACGAGAACTATGTCTATGAGCGTGATCCCGATGTGGCTGGTACTGTGGACAAGTTCCTTGAGAAGGATGCCCCCTTTGCCGCACTGCAGGAGATTCTCTATATAGACAGCTCCCGCGACAAGATTTATGACAAGGCCAGGAACGAGGGAATTGTGGAAAGCTGCCGCCAGACTGTCTATGAGCGGATCATAGCTGACTACAACAAGGCTATGGAGGATAAGAAGTATGACAAGGTTATCTCCATCTATTTTTCCCTTCTTGCCATAGAGAAGACTTCCCTTATCGGAGATCCTGACATCACACAGCTTTATCTTCAGGCTGCAGAGAATGATTATGCGAATGAGAATTATATCTCTGCCCTCTATAAATTCTATAAGTACACCAATTTTGTAAAACCTTCACAGGAGCTTCTGGTCAAATATGGCGACCTTTCTGTGACCCAGAATAACCGGTATATGCTGAAGCTTATCGCTGCCCTCATGGGGGAGTGTGATAAGAAAAAGGAATACATTGGTGTTTTAGAGAAGCTGGATTCCCCGGCTGAGATGATGAAGGGTACAGTCACCATTTATGTTAATAAAGGTACAAAACTCCAGTATGGTGTGGGTGTCCCTGACCGTTCCATCGGAAGCGGTTTCTTCATCGACAAGCGTGGTTATGTCATCACCAACTACCATGTCATTGAGAGCGAGGTAAACCCCGAATATGAGGGCTTCTCACGGCTCTTCATCAGACTTCCAGATGCAGTGGGCACCCGTGTGCCTGCCAAGGTTGTGGCCTGGGATCCTATCTTTGATATTGCTCTGCTCAAGACCGAGATAGACCCTGAGTATATCTTCAACTTCAGCCTGGATAACAGCTATAACCCTGGAGACCGCATCTATGCCATCGGTTCTCCTGGTGGACTTGAGAACACTATAACTGCAGGTATTGTATCTGCCGGACAGCGTCGGTTCCTTCCATTGGGCGACGTGCTCCAGGTGGATGTTCCGGTCAACCCGGGTAACTCAGGTGGACCGCTTATAAACGATAAGAACGAGGTTATCGGTGTAGTATTTGCCGGTATCCCAAGGTTCCAGAACATCAACTTTGCTATTCCTTCCCACTGGGTTATGGATATGCTCTCCGGTATGTACGACGGCGGACAGGTTGTCCATTGCTGGCTTGGCCTCTCAATGTATGAGAAGAACAACACCCTTGAGGTTCTCTACGCTATTCCTGGTGAGTCAGGCTGCACCGCAGGACTCCAGAACGGCGATATCATCAAGACCATAAACGGCATTGAGATAAAGACTATAACTCAGGTGCATAAGATTCTTAACACCCTTTCTCCTGACACTCTGCTGTGTGTAGGATGGGAACGGGACGGAAAGGAGAACACCAGCTACATAGCCACCAAGAAGCGGCCCCGCAAGGCCCTGGATATTGCCCTCCGGAAAGACAGCAGAAAAAATATAATGCTGCCTTTGTTCGGAATGCAGGTTGAAAGCACAGGTAACTATGTGTTCAAGGAAGGCTATGTAATAAAGAAGGTTTATCAGGGCCTGGCAGCCTATGAGGCAGATCTGTCTGCAAATGACCCGTTCTCTCTCAAGGGCTGGAAATATGACAGCAAGATGCGCTATGTGGCTATCCAGATCTTTGTCAGGAAGAAAAAGGCTGGCTTCATGGAGACAGGTCTGCAGCTGGTGGCTTACCTTGATGATAATAATCTGATATAAAAGAAGAGTATGGATACTGAACGGATCAGGAACTTTTGCATTATAGCCCATATCGACCACGGTAAATCGACACTGGCAGACCGTTTCATAGAGAAGGCTGCTCTGGTGGACAGCCGTACCTCCATGAACCAGATCCTTGACAACATGGATATAGAGCGGGAGAGGGGAATAACCATCAAATCCCAGGCTGTCACCTTGCGCTATAAGGCAAAGGATGGCCAGGAGTATGTGCTCAACCTGGTTGACACCCCAGGTCATGTGGACTTCTCCTACGAGGTTTCCCGTGCCATCTCTTCCTGCGAGGGGGCTCTTCTTCTTATCGATGCAACCCAGGGGGTTGAGGCCCAGACCCTTGCCAATATGTACATGGCCATAGACCATAACCTGGAGATTATCCCGGTCATAAACAAGATAGACCTGCCCAGCGCAGATATCGAGGGGGTCAAGTATCAGATAGACCATGACCTGGGACTTGATTCCGATATGGCTGTACTGGTTTCCGCAAAGACAGGGCAGGGTGTGGATGAGCTTTTCGAGGCTATAATCAAGTATATCCCGGCTCCGACACCTGCCAAGGATGACAAGCTAAGGGCCCTTATCTTCGACTCCCACTACGACCCATACCGGGGCGTAATAGTTAATATCCGCGTCTTCTCAGGCATGATCAAGGCGGGCCAGACCATCAAGTTCATGATCTCTGGCGGCACCTACCGTGTGGAGGAGACAGGCCTTTTCAAGATTAATCTTGAGAAGAACGATGGCCTTATGGAAGGGGATGTAGGCTACATCAATGCAGGTATCAAGAATATATCCGATGTCCATATCGGCGACACCATAACCTTGGCCGATGACCCGGCTCCAGATCCGCTGGAAGGGTTCAAAGAGGTCAAGCCGGTCGTATTCTCATCCATCTATCCTGTGGATTCCAACGACTACGAGGAACTCTTGGCAGCCATCGAAAAGCTCAAGCTCAACGACGCTTCTCTCATCTACGAGAAGGACTCATCATCAGCCCTGGGCTTCGGCTTCCGCTGCGGTTTCCTTGGTCTTCTGCACCTTGAGGTTATCCAGGAGCGCATTGAGCGTGAGTTCGACCTTTCCATAGTATTCACATCGCCATCTGTAATGTACCATGTCTACCTTAAGAGCGGCGAGATGCTCAAGATAAACAACCCGATGGATTTCCCTGACCCTGTCAGCATAGACTATTGCGAGGAGCCCTATATCGCGGCATCCATCATTACTCCGTCTGAGTATCTTGGCCCAATCATGACACTGTGCATGGAAAAGCGGGGTGTGCAGACCTCCATGAACTACTTGGACCAGAAGAGGGTAGAAGTTATCTATGACATGCCTCTTGCCGAGGTTCTCTTTGATTTCTATGACAGACTTAAGTCCATAAGCCGTGGCTATGCTTCCTTCGATTATGAGATACAGGGTTTTAAGCCTACTAACCTTGTAAAGCTTGATATCCTGGTCAACGGCAGCCCTGTGGATGCACTCTCCATGCTGGTGTTCAAGGACAGCGCAGTGGAGAAGGCCCGCCATGTCTGCAAGAAGCTGTGCGACGAGATTCCACGGCATCAGTTCAAGATTCCTATCCAAGGTGCAATAGGCAGCACAATCATAGCCCGGGAGACCATAAGCGCATACCGCAAGGATGTTACAGCCAAGTGCTACGGCGGTGATATCTCCCGTAAGCGCAAGCTCCTTGAGAAGCAGAAAGAGGGAAAGAAGCGCATGAAGGTGGTAGGCAATGTGGAACTGCCGCAGAGCGCATTCCTGGCTGTGCTTAAGACTGAAGAGAACGATTAATCTTTAGAATTACTGATTCTTATACTGAACTGTCTCAGTACTCTTGTATTCCAGCGCAATACCAGCCATCTTCAGCATGGCCTCTGATTCCTCAGCCACATGGTAGCGCTGCTGGCATACAACCCGTTTTATACCGCAGTTGATTATGAGCATGGTGCAGGTTCTGCAGGGAGTCATACGGCAGTACAGGGTACCCCCCTCTATGGAGATACCCCGTTTTGCCGCCTGGCAGATTGCATTCTGCTCTGCGTGAACTGTCCGTACACAATGCTGAGTGATGTGGCCGTCCTCGTGTATCATCTTCTTCATCTGGTGTCCCACCTCGTCGCAGTGAGGCAGACCTGAAGGGCTTCCTACATAGCCGGTGACCAGTATCTGGTTGTCCTTGGCTATCACGCAGCCGCTTTTGCCACGGTCGCAGGTTGCCCGCTTGGATATTGCATCCATCACCTCAAGAAAATAATCATCCCAGGAAGGCCGGTTGTCACTCATATCAATACCTCATGCAATTGGAGCAAAGAGCTTCCAGGTTTTCTCGCCCTTGCGGTCCAGGTGATGTCTTGACTCGATGAACCGTACTGTTCCGGAGGATCCGCGAAGGATGATAGTCTTGGTGGAAGCCTCGTTGTGACCGAAGAAGCGGACACCGGAGAGGAGCTCGCCGTCAGTTACGCCGGTAGCTGCGAACATAACATCCTGGGTCTGAACCAGGTCATCAATTGTAAGAAGGCGGAGCGGATCCTTGCCAGCCATTTTTGCGGCTCTCTCAAGCTCGCCGTCCTTCATAGGGTAGAGCCGGCCCTGGAACTCGCCGCCGATTGCCTTGAGTGCAGCTGCTGCCAGCACACCTTCCGGTGCACCGCCGATGCCGATCATCATATCTATTCCGCTTTCCGGGAAGCCGCAGGATACTGCTGGAGCAACGTCGCCGTCTGTAATAAGCTTGATTCTAGCACCGCAGGCTCTGATCTCATCGATAATAGCCTTGTGCCGTGGTCTGTCCAGTACTACAACTGTGATATCGCCTATGCTCTTGTCCAGAGCCTTGGCAGCAGCCTTCAGGTTCTCAGTCACAGAAGCGTCGAGGAAAATCTTGCCCTTACATGCAGGACCGGCTGCAATCTTATCCATATACATATCAGGAGCATTGAGCAGACATCCCTTTGGAGCCATGGCCAGAGTAGTGATGGCACCAGGCATACCCTTTGCAACCAGGTTGGTTCCCTCCAGTGGGTCTACTGCGATGTCGACAGCAAAGTCGCCCTCGTCCCACTTTCCTACCTTCTCGCCGATGTAGAGCATAGGAGCTTCGTCCATCTCGCCTTCGCCGATAACAACGGTTCCTGCGATACTTACAGAGTCGAACATAGCACGCATAGCCTCGGTGGCAGCACCGTCAGCTGCAATCTTGTCGCCTTTTCCCCACCAGCGGGCACTGGCAATAGCAGCGTACTCGGTGATACGAGCTATTTCCATAGAGAACTCTCTGTTCATTTTTTCCATATAAAATACCCCTCTTATTAATTATATGATATAAATAATAATATCTCATACTTGGCTATCTGTCAAACTAAAGCTTTCCTGATGTGTTGCCGAAAATAGAGTAAAGGTGTTCTCTATGAGTAAGAAATTACTGTTTGTCATTACATTGTTATTTGTTTCGACTCTGGCGATGGCTGCCACCACTTATACTATGAAGAAAGGGGACAACCTCTCAACAGTGGCCCAGAAATACGGTGTTTCTGTATCTGACATCATCAAGGCCAACAATATAAAGAACCCTAACAAGGTCAATGTGGGAACCAAACTGATTATTCCTCCAAAGACTAAGAAATATACAGTTCAGAAGGGCGACACCCTTTCTGGAATAGCAAAGAAATATGGAACCACAGTAGCTGCCCTCAAGAGCGCCAACAATATCAAGGACACCGACAAGCTCTTTGTAGGCAAAGTACTGGTTATTCCTGGCAGCGCCACATCTCCGGCACCTGCGGCAACAGCACAGAAGCCAGCCACAACAACAAAGCCTGCAACAAGCACTGCGGCAAAGCCTGCACCAAAGCCATCAACAAGCACAGCACAGAAGCCGGCAGCAAAGCCTTCTGCTCCTGTGAACGAGAAAGCGCCATACTTCTGGCCTGCAGAAGGGCCACGCGAGCCGCTTAACGGCAAGCTGAAGGGAACTATGATCTCCGCCAACAAGAATGCTGTAGTTCACTCAGTATCCACTGGAGAGGTTATCTACGAGGGACAGTACCGCGGTATGGGCCGTGTGATCTTTGTTCAGAGCGAAAGCGGCTATCTCTATATCTATGGCGGAAACGAAGACACTATGGTCAAGAAAGGGGATAGAGTAAGCCCTGGAACAGAGCTGGGTATTCCTCTTGCCAATATGGAGACTGGTAAAGCTATCGTCTATTTCTCTGTATACAAGGATGGAAATCCTGTGGACGAGCGTAAGGCTCCAAGAACCTAAGCTTCAGGCTTCTTATCTTCCTGCTTTGCTGCCGATTCCTCTGGCTTCACTTCAGCCACTTCCTGTTTCACAGCTTCAGGCTCTTTTTTCTTCCTGCAGAACAGCTTCTTGAAGAAGTTTTTTATAGCAATCCATATCCGTACAAATATGTTCTTGCGGCGCAGCTTCTGAAGCCTCTTGTAAGCCTCTGTCAGGTCGGCATCATCAAAGGCAAGGCGGTGAACATTCTCGTCAATCTCTATGGCCAGTTTGTCGGCCTTGTCATGTATTTCAAGTATTGTGGCGCTTATCTTGGTCCAGCCCAGCTTCTTTGCGGCAGCAAGCCTGCGGTAGCCTGCTATGAGCTCCATCTTGGAATCCAGGATGATTGGATTGAGCTGGCCGATCTTGTCAAGGCTTTCCATCAGCGATGTAAGGTCGCCTTCATCTTTCCGGGCTCTTTTCTTGATGACTATATCTTTGATATTGACCTGCACAGCTTCCTCCTTCTTTTATTATAGCAGTAGAAATGGCAATTTGCAAATGAAATGTGTCAGAAGTTGTCGAAAAGGTTTTCCTGCAGTCTTTGGAGCAGCTCTGTATTACGCTGCTTCTCGAACTTGTGGATGGTGCAGAATGACTTTGGCTCGGTGCCTGAGATGAATATCTCTTTCCGCTGGCCGTCGGTGCAGTCAGCAGTAGGGATCATGCCTGACTTGCTGCATACAGTGACCTCGGTGATTCCCGCAGGGCGGGGGAAGTCAGTCGGCGGCAGCTTATTTGCGTTTGCCAGATGGATATCCTTCATCACATTGGCCCATACAGGTCCTGCTGCAGTTGCTCCTGTCTGGTTGAGACCAAGGGAGTTGCCCGGGATATCAAAGCCGAACCATACAGCTGTTGTTAAATATGGGGAGAAGCCTACAGTCCATGCGTCAGACCAGTTCTGAGTGGTTCCTGTCTTGCCTGCAAACGGCATAGGGAACCCTCCTACTGCACGTCGGCGGTTTGCCAGGGTTCCAGTCTCAACTGTGCTCTTCAGGAGGTCCACCATGATATATGCAGCCTGTGGAGAGAGAATCTGCCGCTTGTCTCCGGCCTCCCTCTGTTCCACACGGAGATCCCGTTCAGGCTCAAAGAGAATCTTGCCGTTCCGGTCCTCGATATAGCGGATTCCCAGAGGAACCACCTCCTTGCCCTGGTTTGCGAAGGTTGCGAAAGCCCTTGCCATCTGGATAGGGGCAATACCTATGATTCCAAGGCCCAGTGGATACTTGCGCGGGAATGTCTTGGCTATCTGAGCAGGATCGTTTATTCCCAGAAGCCTGGATGCCCGGTTTATGGCAGCATCAAAGCCCACCATCTCCAGAACCTCGATGGATGGGACGTTCATGGAGTTGGAGAGAGCCTCACGCACTGTGGCAGTTCCCTGCCATTCACCCAGGAAGTTGAGCGGTGTATATGGTGAGCCGTCATCATTGATGAATGCCATAGGTTTGTCCAGAAGCATGGTGGCAGGTGTTATGATTCCCTTGGATATACCAGCGGAGTAATAGAGCGGTTTGAATGATGATCCAGGCATTACCTTTGCCTGCACGGCACGGTTGAACTTCTTCACCTCAAAGCCGCTTCCACCCACCATAGCCTTTATGTGGCCAGTCTCGTTCTCCAGTATAATCAGAGCTCCCTCGATGGTGGTCTTGTTCATCTTGGCCTGTCCCTTGGAATAAGAGAGCTTGGAGATGAAGTTGATGGATTCTGAGTCGAAGAGGAGCGATACTGTCTCGAGAATAGGAGTGATCTCCTCCTGGAAGATACGGTTTGAATATTTGCGCTGCTGCACGCCGGTGGCTCTGATTGCATCGATGTTATAGAGCAGGGAGAGAGCCTCTACGATAGGAGCGAACTCCTTGTCCACATAGCTGGTGCGGTTTCCGCTGCTCTCCTGGTACTTCTTGTTGAAGTTGTATATACCATCCTGCATGTACTTGTCTGCAGTCTTCTGATAGCTCAAGTCCAGTGTGGAGTGGATTATAAGGCCGTCCCGCAGATAGTCCATCTTGCCGAACAGCATGTCCTCCAGCTCCTGGCGGATATATTCGCTGAAGTACGGTGCCTTGTCGTTCTTAACCAGATAAGCGTTCTCGCTGGTAGAGCGGAGCGGGTCGTAGATATCGTTCCAGTACTGCTCGAAGGAAAGGTCTGTGGCCTCCTGTGT
>JAEEGL011412322.1_pt1 | contig 10921 bp, 8 predicted proteins | sample 9134231 | NCBI WGS metagenome assembly JAEEGL01 (sample SAMN16246548, study PRJNA631951) | gut metagenome | biome: gut microbiome; feature: rumen; material: fiber-attached | host: Bos | place: Iran: Karaj | collected 2018-10 | reverse complement strand
CCTTCTTAAAAAATAAAACCGCATTAAATGTATTATCAAAATTCGGTATCTTCGGTGCTATTGCAGGTATCGGTTCATTGTTAGCTTATAGTATATTTGCAACAAAAAATGCCAAAAATACAACTCAAGATTTAGATGATAGTCTTATTCTGCTTAAAAAGACTGAAGATGAATTAACACAAAATAAAAACAGCTTAAAAATCGCAAATGAAAATTACGCAAAAGAACGTACTAATGCAATTAATGAAGCAAATGCAAGACAAGAAGCGGAAGCTAAAGCTAAAAAAACAGAAGAAGAAAAAGATGAAGCAATTAAAAAAGCAGAAGAAGAAAAAGCTGCAGCAGAAGCAAAAGTTAAAAAGGCTGAAGAAGAAAAGCTGGAAGCTCAAGGAAAAACTTTAGAAGCTATAGTAGCACGTAACAAAGCTGAAGAAGAAAAAGCCGCAGCAGAAAAAGCAAAATCCGAGGCTGATGCAAAAGCAGGCGAAAACAGAAAATTAGCAGATATATATAAACTGGCTGCTTTACAAATGAGATTACATAACTTTATAACTGATACTGATGAAGAATATCAAAAACATTACTTCAATAAAGTTAAACAAATCAGAAACGGAAATCAACCGGTAATCAGAAGCGCAAAATAGAACTCAAATCAAAAGAGGGGTTGCCCCTAAACCAACCCCTCTTTTATAAAAAAACAAAACCAAAACAAACAGCACATTTAAAACCAAATAGGGAAATAAAAAAAGATTATAAAAGGAACATTTTAATCCCCATTAATGTCTTATAAAATAGAAATGCCGTATTTGCTTGCCGCTTAATGCGGCTTTTTTTTGCAAAAATTAAACAAGATTTTCTTTTATGGCTTTTACCGCAACTTGAGTTCTGTCATCAACAAGCATTTTCTGTATAATACTGCAAACATGAGCCTTGGCGGTATGCTCGGATATTTTTAAAATTGAAGCTATTTCCTGATTTGATTTTCCGTCTACGATTAATTTTAGTACTTCATATTCTCTTTCGGTTAAATTGGCATGAGTTGCTTTAAAATTTGCTCTTGATGAAGCTTTTGGATTAAGAGTATTTTTACGTACAAGATGAGCTATATTTGAATCAAACCAAACAGCACCGTCTTTAACCGAACGAAGCACCATAATAAGATATTCCGTTTTTATATCTTTTAAGGCATAAGCATTGGCACCTGCTTCTATTGCTTTATTAACTTCATTCTCATCACAATGAGAAGTAAGCATAATAATTTTTACATTATTATCAAATTCTTTTATTTTCTTTGTGGCTGTAATTCCATCCATTTCGGGTAAACCTATATCCATAAGAATTACATCGGGCTTTAATTCCTTTGCCAACTTTACGGCTTCAATTCCCGTTTCGCCTTCACCTACTATTTCCAAATCATCATAGTCCTCGAAAATAGATTTTAGCCCCACTCTTAAGAGTTTATGGTCTTCTATCATTAATATTTTAGTTTTTGAGTTCATAATAATCTCCGATTTAAAATTATTAAAAACTATAATTTATTTTTGGGAAATTATCATTACCCTTTATGCAAAACAATACTCTAATATTTTATTTGCTATATTTTGTTTTAAATCTTTTTCTAAAGCAAATATTCCACCTTTATTATTTAAAATAATTACTTCGTTATATTCGCTGCTAAATCCGATATCCTCTCTTGAAATATCATTAGCAACAATAAAATCGAGCTTTTTTGAAGAAAGCTTTTGTTTTGCATTATTTAATAAATCCTCACTTTCCGCACAAAAACCGATTATAATCTGATTATCCTTTTTCAATTTAGATACTTCCTTTAATATATCATTATTTTTAACTAACGAGAGGTTTAAAGTTTCGTTTTTTTCTTTCTTAATTTTTTTATTTGAAGGATTTTCCACTCTGTAATCAGCAACAGCCGCACACATAATCAAAGCATCGCTTGCTTCAAAATGATTTTTTACTTCTGTTTCCATTTCTTTTGCACTGCTGACATTGATAACCTTGTAAGGCTTTTCACAGGTTACTGTTGTTATAAGAATAACCTCAGCCCCTGCACTATATGCACAATCAGCAATAGCCGTTCCCATTTTTCCGGAGCTATGATTTCCTATAAAACGAACAGCATCAATATTTTCTCTTGTGCCCCCTGCCGTAATAATAACTTTTTTACCCTCTAAGAAGTTTTTTATATTCAAGGCTTCATAAGTTTTTTGTGCAATTTCATTTGGCTCTGCCATTCTGCCTTTGCCTTCATACCCGCAAGCCAAAAAACCCTCATTTGTATCAAGAATTTCAAAGTTCGGTAATTTTGAAAGTTTAATCAAATTTTCCTTAATAATGGGATTTTCATACATATTTGTATTCATAGCAGGAGCTAAAATAATTTTTTTTGAAAAAGCACAAGCAACTGATGTCAAAAGATTATCGGCTATGCCGTTTGCCAATTTTGAAATTGAATTAGCATCAATTGGTGCAATGACAAATATATCTGCCCAATCAGCAAGAGAAATATGGTCGGGCTTCCATTCGCTGTAATCAAATTGATTTTCATAAACCTGATTTTGAGATAATGTTGCTAACACAACAGGAGTAACAAATTCTTTTGCATTTGGAGTAATGACAACTTTAACATTTGCATTCGCTTTTTTAAAAATCCTGATTAATTCGGGGATTTTGTAAGCAGAAATAGCTCCTGTTATTCCGATTAAGATATTTTTACCTCTAAAATTCATCATTTATCTCCAATTTATTATCAAAAAGCTCCTGCAATTTTAATTTAAGCATAAACGGCGAAGCATAGTAAAGTCTTTTGTTTATAAAGCTGACATTTAATTTTTCTCCAATAATAGGTAATTCAAAAGCAGAAGATATTATGATAATTTTTGCATTTTGACACGATTTTTGAAGCTTAAGATTTTCAACAAGCCATTCTCCAGCATATTTTTCACCGATATTTTCCATTTGTAAATCAGATAATATAATATCAAACTCCAAATCGGTTTTATTGGCAAATTGGTATGCTTCCTTTGCTGATTGAAATTCATAAATTGATAACGAATAATTTTTTAAATACAAATTCAAATTTTCTTTATGAAAGTTCAGCCAGCCCTTTTCATCATCCGCAATAATTATATTTAATTGTTTATCATCTAAACCCATTAATCAAGAATCCTTTACCACTTTTTAAAAATAAAAAATGCCGCAAGTATTATAAATACAAAACCTACGAGATAATTCCACTTAAATTCCTCTTTAAGATAAAGAACGGCAAAAATACTGAATATAACAAGGGTAATTATTTCCTGAATTGTTTTTAATTGTGCCGCACTGTATACACTATGTCCTATCCTGTTTGCAGGTACTTGAAAACAATATTCCAAAAATGCTATTCCCCAACTTACAAGTATTACTATCCAAATAGCACTGCCTTTAAATCTTAAATGCCCATACCACGCAAATGTCATAAAAACATTTGATACGGTTAATAAAATTATCGGTAAAAAATATCTCCACATATATTTATTCCTTTGCATAAAAATATAGCATAAAAACAAATATATAAAGAAGCCAAGAGATAATCTCACAGATAACATAATTTTATGAATAAAATCAGCACGAAATTATTGAAAAAATTTTCGTAAAATGTGCCTGTTGTCATTTTTACAAAACTTCTTTACATAACTTAACATTTACAAAACATCTAAAAACAGGGCTTTTGAGAATTTTTATATATTTATTATATAAAAAATAGCAATTTTTTATTTAAAAAATACTTTATTGATATATAAGAAGAAAAAAATAGAGAGGTCAGAGCATGGTCATCAAAATTCAACCAAAATTAAACGGTCAAAAACAAACATCAGCTGCAAAAACCCCAGCAGCAAAAGAAGCCGCATCTAAAAAAATGGGCGGTTCAATTTACAGCCAAGACAACGGCTTATCAACAAAGAGCAAAACCAATGTTACCGGTGGAGTAAAAGCATCTTCATCATTGGAAAAAGCTTTATCTGCAACTGCAACAGGCAGCTCTGCAAGTTTGAATAACCAAACTTCAATTTCAGCGCAACAAACAAAAACGAATAATAATGAAAGTATTTTAAATGAAGTAAAAGCTGCGGCAGAAACTTGTGATACTTTTGAATCAACCGCTAAAACAGGATTGAGTTTATTAACTCCCGCAGGAATAACAGAAATGACTACTCCTGCTACCGTTGATTCATCTTCAGATGCTTCCTCCGCTTCAAGCTCTACTTCTGCTTCAGCATCAACGGATACTCATTATGAAAATGCACAAAACCTTTATAAAATAGGAAGTGATTTAAAATCACAAGCTAAAAAAGAATTTGATAAAGGAAACTACGAACTTGCAAAAGTATTATATAAAACAGCTCAAGAATGGTTAGAAAAAGCTCAAGAGGAAGCCGAAAAAACAAAATCAAGTAATGGAAATTTCTTATCAAACAGCATAAGCAATTCTTTGGCTGATTGTAAATCACAAATAAAACTTTGCGAAAATCTTATAACTAAAGCAAATGAAAGCTCTAATGACAGCAATAATTCATCAGATTCATCTAAAGGTTGCTCAGGCGGAAGCGGAAGCTGCGGAGCAAAAAGCTCAGGCAGCTCAGATGACGATGATAAGAAAAAACTTTCTTGGGGCGATGTTCTGAAGAACGGTGCAATAGCTTTAGGTGCAGGCTTAATAGCAAAAGCAATGAACGGTAATAACGGAACTCAAGCTCCAACCGGACCTGCAGGTACAACATCTGCAGCCGGAGCAAAAGGTGGTCCTGCTGCAGCTAAAACAGGAGGAGCTGCTCAGGCAGATAAAGCTGCTCAAGAGGCTGCCACATCAAAACCGTTAGTATTAGAAGGCTTAAAAAATAAAGATGAAGCTGCTAAATTAGGTTTGCAGGATGAAGTGTCAAAAGCACAGAGCGAATATGACAATTTAAGAAATGAATTTAATAATGAAGGTAAGCTTGCTGCAGATGCAACAATTGAAGCAGCTAAGGCTTTCCAAGAACTCGGTCAGGCTCGAACCGCAATACAGAATTATAAAGGTGAAAATGCCAAAATAATGAAGGATATTAAAGAGGCTGTTGACAACATTAACAAGGAAAAACAAACATTGGACAAGCAAACTGCCATAATTAATGCCCAAACAAAAGTTAAAGAAGAAAATAGTGAAAAGAAAGATAAAGCAGTAGAAGAAATTAAAAAAGATGACGAAAATATAAAGACTATCAGCGGAAAACTTGAAGATGTAAAAAAAGCAATATTAGATTACAAAGTTATTTTAGATGATCCGACTTTACCTGATACTGACAGACCAGAGATAGAAACTGAATTAAATGCTAAAAAAGCGGAAGAAAATAAACTTAAATCCGAGCTTAAAGAGGCTGAGGACAGCAAGAAAAAACATGAAGCCGAAAGAGATGCTTATCAAAAAGCAATAGAAACGGCAGAAGGCAAAATAAAAACAGCAGAAGAAGCCAAAAAAGTTTCCGAAACAAAAATCAAAGATGACTTACAACCAAAACTTGAAAAAGCAAATAGCGAAAAAGAAAAATTAAATGAACAGGAAAAAGAAATGCTGAAAAAATTTGGAGATGCAAGTAATACATATTCACAAAAGTTAGCAGAAAAAGAAAAACACATAGAAAATCAAAATGCTTGTAATGACAGAATTGCAGTTACAGATGACAAGCTCAACAATTTGATACAAAAAGCAAAAGCAGAAAAGGACAAAAAAACAGAAATAGAATAGTTGAAAAATAAAAAATTATAGCTCAAAAGAGGACAATTTAAAGTTGTCCTTTTTTAGTTATTTTTGATATTATGTTTATTTATTTGAACGAATAATTAAGGAAATACAAAGCTTTAATCACTTTAAACTGTTGATATATTAACTTTTTATACCCTTTTTCTCAAAAAATCTTCTATATTTTACAAGTTTATATTATAATAAGTTTATTGGTACAGTATGATGGTGATTAGTAAATGAAAACAACAATAGAAAAATTAGAACAAAGTCAAGTTAGAGTTATCGTAGAGATAGAAGAACAAATTGCGGCAAACGAATATAGTAAAGCATGCAAAAAAATCAGTGAAACAGTAAATATACATGGTTTCAGAAAAGGTAAAGCACCAAAAAACATTGTAGAAAAATTTGTCGGTGTTGACAGAATACAAAGAGAAGCGCTTAACAACATTCTTCCGAAGATTTTTGCAGATGTTGTAAGCGAAAACCAATTCAATATTATTACCGAGCCGCAAATTGAAAGTTTTGAATTTGTTGCAGGAAAGCCTTTAACGGTAAATGCAATTTTAGAACTCAGACCTGAGGTAAATCTCGGTGATTACAAAAGCATTACTCTCGATGTAGAAGAAAGTAAGATTGCTGATGATGCGATAGAGAGTGAATTAAAAAATTTACAAAACAGAATTGCTACTTTTAATACGATTACCGACAGAGCAACAAATAACACAGATGTTGCCGTCATTGATTTTGAAGGCTCTGTTAACGGAGAATTAATAAAAGGCGGAGCAGGAAAGAATTATCCGCTTGATTTAGGTAACAGCAATTTTATCCCCGGATTTGCAGAACAAATAGTCGGCAAAAATACCGGTGATGAATTTGTTATTAAAGTTACTTTCCCTGCTGAGTATCATGACAAAGCATTACAATCAAAAGAAGCCGAATTTAAAATTAAACTTAATGAAATAAGAGAAAAAGTTCTGCCTGAATTGAATGATGAATTCGCTAAAAAAGTCAGCGGCATGGAAACTTTGGAGGCTTTAAAGAATGATATTAAAACATATCTTGAGAAGCAAGCTGAGCAAGAAAATTTAAGACGTAAGCAAATGGCTATTGTTGACAAAGTTACCGATAATTCAAAAGTTGAAATTCCTGATGCAATGATTAACAGAGAAGCTAAACAGCTTATGAATGAAACACAGCAAAGAATTAAGGCTCAAGGCGGAAACTTTGAACAGATGCTTGACGAAAAAGGTCAGGAGGATTTATGGAACGAGCTTCGAGGTGAAGCTGCAGCAAGAATTAAAACAAGTCTTGTTCTGAGTGAAATAGCCGAAAAAGAAGGTATTTCCGTTTCACAAGAGCAATTTGAACAAAAAATTAAAGAATTGGCTGCAATGTATCAAGCCGATGAGAAAGAAGTTTATACTCAATTAGCCAAGAATATAAACATGACAAATACATTGACTCAGCAGTTATTAGCACAAAATATTACTGATTTTCTGTTGGCTAACAATACATTTAATTATGTGCAAAAATAGAATTAGGTAGTTTTTAAGAAAGGGAAGAAAATGAGTTTTGTACCTGTAGTAATAGAACAATCCAGCAAAGGAGAACGCTCCTTCGATATATTTTCGAGATTATTAAGAGAACGTATCATATTTTTAGGTACCGCTATTGATGATATGGTTGCAAATCTTATTGTTGCACAATTATTATTACTCGATAGTGAAAATTCCGAAAAAGATATAATGCTCTATATAAACAGTCCCGGAGGCAGTGTTACCGCAGGATTTGCAATATATGATACGATGCAGCATATCAGAGCAGATGTCGCAACTATATGTTTAGGACAAGCTGCAAGCATGGGTGCATTCCTTTTATCATCAGGTGCTAAAGGTAAGAGAATGTGTCTGCCTCATTCAAGAGTGCTTATTCACCAGCCTTTAGGCGGCGCTCAAGGACAAGCTACCGATATTCAAATTCAAGCCGAAGAAATTATTCGTATAAAGAAAACATTGAATGATATTTTGGCTTCTAATACCGGACAATCAGTAAAGAAAATTGAAAAAGATACGGACAGAGATTATATCATGACTCCGCAGGAAGCTTTAGAGTATGGTATGATTGATAAGATAGTAGAAAAGGTAGAAAAACAACCTAAAAATGAAGACTATTAGGAGAAAAAATGACTAAACACAGTGACGTTCGTTTAAAATGTTCTTTTTGCGGAAAATCACAAGATCAGGTAAAAAAGCTTATCGCAGGACCTGAAGTTTATATTTGTGATGAATGTGTAGAGCTTTGTAACGAAATATTGGAAGAAGAATTTTTTGAGGGAAAAGAAGCCCCTGCTATTGAGGAAGAAAAAGCAGAGATTGAATCTATTCATAAACCTCAAGATATAAAGAAATATTTAGACCAGCATATTATCGGACAGGATGATGCTAAAAAAGTTCTGTCGGTTGCCGTTTATAACCATTATAAACGTATAAACCATAATGAAAACAACAAATCAAAAAATAATCAAGGTGTTGAAATCCAAAAGAGTAACATTCTTTTAGTAGGACCAACAGGCAGCGGAAAAACTTTGCTTGCACAAACTTTGGCTAAATACCTTGATGTTCCTTTTGCTGTTGCTGATGCAACTACATTAACCGAAGCAGGATATGTAGGTGATGATGTTGAAAATATTTTGTTAAGATTATACCAAAATGCCGAATTTGATGCTCAAAAAGCAGAAAGAGGCATAATCTATGTTGATGAAATTGATAAAATCGCAAGAAAAAGCGAAAATACGAGTATCACTCGTGATGTCAGCGGTGAGGGTGTTCAGCAGGCATTATTAAAAATGATAGAGGGTACTGTTGCAAATGTTCCTCCTCAAGGCGGAAGAAAACATCCTCATCAGGACTTTATTCAAATAGATACAACAAACATTCTGTTTATTGTAGGCGGTGCGTTTGTTGATTTGGATAAAATTATCGAAAGAAGAACAGGCAGTGCCAATAAGATAGGCTTCGGTGTTGATGATAAAATTAAATCTCAGGTTGATAAAGAGCTGCAGGCTGCGAAAATGCTTAAACAAATGCAGCCCGAGGATTTACTTAAATTCGGATTAATTCCCGAATTTATCGGTCGTGTGCCGGTTTATGCCGTTCTTGATCCTCTTGAAGAAAAAACTCTTATGCAAATTTTAACCGAACCTAAAAATGCCATTATTAAGCAATATCAAGAATTATTAAAAATGGATGGCGTTGATTTGAAATTTGAGGAAGAAGCAATAGCTCAAATAGCGAAAGAAGCTATTAAGCGTAAAACAGGTGCAAGAGCTTTGCGTTCTATTGTTGAAGAAATCATGCTTGATATAATGTATGAGGTTCCGTCAAGAGAAGATGTTACCGAGTTTGTTATTACAAAAGATATGGTTATAAACAGAGGTAAGAAAGACGCAGCATAATTGGTTTAGATATAGCGTAACTGTTAACCATACTAGTTATGTTATTCAGATTTATTTACATAAGCGAGGATAATTTATTTAGTCCTCGCTTATTTTTTGTTTAAGTGTAAACATGCGGACAAATATCAAGTTATTTCTTAAATTTCTGCATAAAAATTCATTTTTGTAATATAAAAAATATAATTTTGTTACAAAATATTAAGTTAGACATAAAATACAAAAAAATCCGATTGGGGTAAGGAATTAACCCAAAGTTATTTATATTTCTTTAGCAATTTTTTTTTATCACACGTATTTTATTAATTGAAAAGTGTTAGGTATTAAAAATATTTTATAAAGGAGATTTCAATGAATCTATTTAGTATCAAATTCCCCCATCAAACAATTAATTTTTCAAAACAGAATCGAAAAAATCCACAAGATATTGTTGTGAATGGGACTATTCCTAAACCTATAGTTCCTGATATTAGTGTTAAATATGAAAATAGTGTTTCTAATTATAAATTTGGCAATATATATGGCGAAATTGAATTGTTTTTGAATAAAAATACATACTCAGATAATCAAACATCAAAAGCAAGTAAAGCCGAAAAAATGAGTGAACTTGATAAAAAAATATTAGCTTTTCACGTAACAGGCAGAGAAATACAAGAATTTTGTAAGCAAGAAGGAATAGATTCAAGTACCTATCGTACGCATTTATTGAATCTTGGGGAAGCAGGTGAAAAAGCAATAGAAAAAAGACAGAAACTATTTGATAAAAAGAGAGAAGAACTTGATAAAAAAATATTAGAAAATGAAAGAAAAGGAGGAAATGTAAAAGCTTTTTGTGATAAAGAGGGTATATCTTCTGCTACATATCGTAATCATTTAAAACAACTTGGAGAAGAAGGAGAAAAAGCAACTAATGAAGGGCAAAATTTATTAGAACAAAAAGAAAGTAAACTTGATAAAAAAATATTAGAAAATCATAGAACAGGCGGAGATATAGGAAAATTCTGTGATGATGAAAAAATAAGCAGAGTAACTTATAATTCTCGCATAAGTAAGCTCGGCGAAGAAGGAAAAAAAGCAATAGAAGAAAGGAAAAAACTGTTAGAAGAATCAAGAAAGAAACTTGATGAAAGAATATTACAAAATTATAGAACCGGCGGGAATATTACGGAATTTTGTAAGGAAAACAATATGAAACGTGTAACTTATGATTTACGTATACGAATGCTCGGTGAAGAAGGAAAAAAAGCAAAAGAAGAAAGACAAAAAATATTAGACCAGCGAAGAAAGGCCATTGATACAGGAATAATACAAAATCATCTTGCACATGGAAATATAACAGAATTTTGCGACAGATCCAATATAAGTAATTCAACTTATAACAGACATTTAGAGGGGATTATCAGAGAAGCAAAAAATAGTATTGACATATTAACAGGAAAACAAAATTCCAATCATAGTGATGAAAAAAATATACAACAATCTGCGCAAACGGTGAAAAATCAAACCAATAATTCTCAATCGGACATTTCTAACGAAGAAAAAGTAGAAATGAGTGAACTTGATAAAAAAATATTAGAAAATCATAGAACAGGCGGAGATATAGGAAAATTCTGTGATGATGAAAAAATAAGCAGAGTAACTTATAATTCTCGCATAAGTAAGCTCGGCGAAGAAGGAAAAAAAGCAAT
>JAEEGL010920895.1_pt1 | contig 10921 bp, 8 predicted proteins | sample 9134231 | NCBI WGS metagenome assembly JAEEGL01 (sample SAMN16246548, study PRJNA631951) | gut metagenome | biome: gut microbiome; feature: rumen; material: fiber-attached | host: Bos | place: Iran: Karaj | collected 2018-10 | reverse complement strand
ACTCTTTACTCGTATTGGTCTTAACTCTGGAGAAATGATTGCCGGTTACATGAGTTCTGAAAACGAAAAGAACTACACTATGATGGGTAACAACGTAAACCTTGCCAGCCGTCTTGACGGTGTAAATAAGCAGTACAGTACCGGCGGTATTATGATAAGTGCTGCAACCCGAGATTTACTTGGAGACCGCTTTGTTGTACGCAGTCTTGACCGTGTAAGAGTAGTAAACGTAAATACTCCAATCCGTCTTTACGAGCTTATATGCGAAAAAGAAGGCGCAGATGAAAAGCTTTTGAAGTATTATGCAAACTGGGAAATTGCACTTAAGAATTTTGAAAGCAAGCAGTATGATAAGGCGCTTGAACAGTTTAAGATGCTTTATGAACATAAGCCGGATGATAATGTTGCCGCTTACTACATCAAGATTACCGAGAACTTCTTTATAAAAGGCAAATATCCTACAGAGCAGGATGATGTTGGTGTTGCCTATAACGAAGAAGACGGAGTTTTCAAGCTGCTTCAGAAATAGCAAAAAATGAGCAAGAACAAACCTAACAAAGGAATTAAATTAAGACGATTTCTCAATAACTTAAAGTATGTCTTTAAAAATCCGTTGACATACGCCTGGATTGTTTTATTTATAGTTCTTGCAATTGCAACAATCATCGTATTTAAGACAGAAACAAAAACCGAAAGTGGAATTGAAACAATGTTCGATTCTGTCTGGTTTACTCTTGTTTCTGTAATGGCGGGCTATTTCGACTACTGTGTAAAATCCTTTGGTGGTCGAATGGCAGCGCTTGTTCTTCTTGCACTGGGTATGGTTTTACTCAGTGTTGTTACCGGTAAGATTGCATCTGTATTTATGGATATGCAGATGAAAAAAAATAAGGGGCTTAATAAGATTAAGAGTATGAAAGGACACTTTTTGTTATGCGGATGGCGTCCGGGCTTTGAAAAAATTCTGGATAGCGTACTTAATTCCAACCCGGATATCACTCCAGATATGATTGTAATGGTAAACGAAGCACCTTCTGACCAGATTGAACAGCTTCGTTCAGAAAGCCGCTTTAAGGGCATGCAGTATGTTTCCGGAGACTTTGCAGACGAAACAACCCTTAAACGTGCAAAAATCGAAGAAGCCGAGCGTGCTCTTGTAATTTGTGACCGCTCTAAAAAGTATTCCGATCTTGAAATTGACTCTCGTACTGTTCTTGCCGTGCTCACCATGGAAAATATAAATCCTGGTATTTATGTTGCTGCCGAGCTTATAGACGTAAAATTCCAGAAGCATCTTGAAATGCCACACTGTGACGAAATCATTCTTACTCAGGATTACGAGCACAGTCTTCTGGCCACAGCTTCTTCAGGACGCGGTTACTCTAACGTTATCCGTACTCTTATTGGTGATGATGCAGAATCTGGAATTCTCATTGAAGATATTCCTGTTGCCTGGATTGGCAAGCCTTACATAGACTATAAGCGTTCTTTAGGTCCAGGCGATGGTGTCGTAATCGGGCTTCTTTTAAATACAGGAAACTTCCATCAGCGCCGCAAGGATGCCCTTCGCGAAGCACAGAAAAATCCTGATGTAAAGAAAATTGTAGACGAGCTTAAAAAGGTAAAGCTGCTCAAGAGTAACGAGCCTGTTTTATGTCCGGCTCCTGATTATATTATTCCTAAAAATTCTAAGGCAATTTTTGTAAAATAGTGGAGGTTCACATGGATGACTTTGAAACCGTATTGCCAAAGCTTATAAAGATTGAACTTTTTTCCGATTTTGATGCTGCCAACGAAAATGACAGGCGTATAATGAAGCTTGTCTATGACAGCATGACAATCAAGAATTATAAAAAAGGAGATACAATCATAAAGGAAGGAGAGCGCGGTGACGAATTCTTTATTCTTTACGAAGGAAAGGTTCGTATTCAAAGAAACACTCCTGCCGGCGATGTAATTGCCCTTGCAACTCTTACAAGTGAAATGAATATTTTCTTTGGAGAAACATCTCTCATAAGCAGCGACACAAGGTCTGCTACCGTACTTGCTTCTTCAGAATGTAAATGTATCGTTCTTTCGGGAAAACACTTTTTAGAAGTATGCGATAAAGAACCTCTGCTTGGCTACAGAGTTCTTCTTCATCTTGCTAAACGAATGTCGCAGACTGTAAGAAATACAAACAATGACAAAGCAACACTGTACGAAGCTTTATTCAGCGAAATAGAAGGTGATTTATAACAATGGATTTTGTTAAATATATAATTCTTGCAGCAGCTGTTATAATGTATCTTCTTGTTATTTTTTTTCAGGATAAGAAGGTTTGGTTTACTACCGGAGCAGCTGTTTTAGTAATTCTTCTGGGTGTTATTTTCCCGGGAAATGTATTTGTTCTTCCTACTGCAATTGCGCAGGGATCCGCTTCTTCCCGCCTTTTTGCTTTAACGCACAGCATTGGTCAGATTATCAACTGGAATGTTATTTTAATTTATCTTGGCAGTATGACTATTGCTGCTTTATTTTTGTATTCAAACGTGCCTGCGCGTATTGCAGACAGTATTATAAAATCAAGTAAGAACACTGGAATTGCAATAGTTCTTATTCTTGCTATGACAGGTATAATTTCTATTTTTGTAGAAAATGTTGCAACTGTACTTGTAATGGCACCAATAGCACTTGCCCTTTGCAAAAAGCTTGATAAAAATCCGACTTACTTTATGATTGGTCTTGCTGTAATGTCAAATATGGAAGGAACGGCAACTCTTGTAGGCGATCCTCCAAGTATGATTTTTGCAGCATACGCCGGCTATAATTTCAACGACTTTTTTATTCATCAGGGACGACTTTCCATTTTCTTTGTAATTCAGGCAGGTTTGATTGCAGGCTGTATTTACTTTTATTTTTTCTTTGCAAAGTTTGGAAAACAGAAAATTGAAGTAGAAGAGACTCCTGTTATTTCCTGGATTCCGTTTATAATTCTTCTTGTAATGATTTTTGGACTTGCCGGAGTTTCCTTCATAAAAACAGATTTTACATATCTTAGCGGACTTTATGTTTTTGCTCTAGGAATTGTTTCTATTGTATGGTACCGTTTAAGTCAGAAGAAAAGCGGCGGTGAAATAAAAGAGCTTATCAAAGGACTTGACTGGGAAACAATATTTTTCCTGCTGGGTATTTTTATTGTTGTAGGCGCCATTCAGGAAACTGGTTTGCTGGAAGATTTTGCAGGCTTCCTTGCCGGTATTTGCGGCGGTTCAAAAGCCCTGGGCTTTATGATTATTCTTATTGTTTCTGTTTTGATAAGCGGCTTTGTAGATAATGTTCCGTATATAATTGCAATGCTTCCTGTTGCGGGAAGTCTTGCTGTAAATATGAATCTTAATAAAGAATTGTTTATGTTTGCACTTTTAATTGGCAGCTGTCTTGGTGGAAACCTTACTCCGTTTGGTGCAAGTGCAAATGTGGTCAGTATGGGAATTGTAAAAAAAGAAGGCTATCCTATGAAATTTGCAGACTGGCTCAAGGTTGCCGCTCCGTTTACAATCCTTACTACAGGAATTTCTGCAGTCATTTTATGGCTGCTGTGGAGTAATTAATTGGAAGGACTTATAATAGCCGGAACAAATAATACCTTCTCTGTAGAATGCGATGACGAAATTACACGTAACTGCACCATTAAAGGCAAGGTCCTTAAATCAGACAGACAGTTTTATAATCCTCTTGCTCCGGGAGATCGTGTTGTTGTAGAACCAGATCCAATTAACGAAGCAAAGGGGCAGGTGCTTTCTGTTTTACCACGTAAAAATACATTCCTGCGCTGGAATGTAAAGGGACGCTGTCCTCAGCTGCTTGCCTGTAATCTTGATTATCTTATCCTTGTATGTACACCGGATGAACCGCCGTTTCGTCCACGCTTTATAGACAGGGCGCTTGCTCAGGCAGAGCATCAGGGAATTACGCCTGTTGTTGTCTGTAATAAATGGGATCTGGCACTTCAGATGCAGGCAGATGGCAATGAAAAGGAATACGAAGAAATTGAACGCCGTCTGCAGATTTGGGAAGATTTAGGCTACAAGGTGCTTAAAATATCTGCCAAAACAGGCGAAGGTATGACTCAGTTTGCGCGGCTTCTGGAAAATAACCTTAGTGCTTTTGTTGGTCAGTCTGGAGTTGGAAAATCAAGCCTTATCAATGTAATGGATGATACATGTGTTCTTCGTACGGGAAGCCTTTCAAAAAAATATGGCCGCGGAAGTCACACAACAACAAAGGGAACACTTATTCACCTTACGCTCAACGAATCACTTCTGGAAGGGGTCAGGGGGCTAAAGGCAGATATAATAGATACACCTGGAATACGACGTTTTGTACTTGATGATGTTTCCGGTGCCGACCTTGCAATGTACTTTAAGGAGTTTGAACCCTTTGTCGGGAAATGTAAGTTTGGATTAAACTGCAGTCATATAAGCGAACCCGGTTGTGCTATAAAGCAGGCGGTACAGGATGAAAAAATAACTCCTGAACGCTATGACAGCTGGAGTCGAATACGGAATGAAATAATAACGGGGAGTTGGGAAGATTAATGCTTTCGGAAGAAGAGCGTAAACAGCTTATTAAAAAACTGAATATCTCTTACTGTATGCCGGCGCTCTGGAAGGATAGAGAATCCTTTTTAAATCTTACGGATGAACAGTATAAGCAATCCCTGTATGATTTATCTGCAGCAATCCTTTTACGTATAATTACAGGTGATATTGCAGCTGTTCCTCATCTTATGAATCTATTGCCTGACGTTGGCTTTGAAGACTTTATAAAACCAATTATTCCGACAATAAGCTTCAGGGATTTTTTCCACAGCCTTTCACGACTTGAGTTTCTTGGAGTTTCTCTTGAGCCGTATTATAGTACCGCCTGCGGTCGTCCAAGTATTTTGAATGGGCTTCGCGACTTTTCTTATTACGGAGACTTTGTGCTTAAACACAAGGAAAAATCACTTAAACTGCTGCAGACACTATATGGCGAAGATTACCGTCAGGTTTATGATATCGTTTCGGCCGAAATATATTATCAGCGTAACGAAAGTTTTGATGCAATGGTAAGAATTACAAGTGCTATCCCGATTCTAGAAAAAAATAAAAGCTTTGTTTTTCTTATTGTTGCACTATATCAGCAGATAACAATCCTTACAATGAACGGAGAAATAAAATCTGCTTCCATCATAATGTCTCATCTGCGCGATCGTGTTCAGGATATAAAGGGCAGCTCTTTTGAATACAGCATTGATGCAATGAGCGTACGTCTTGCTCTTTACGATGGAAATCTTGAATATGTAAATAACTGGCTGGAAAACAAAGCTCCTGATGAAAACAATGACTTTAACCTGATGGAAGTATACAGCTATTTTGTTAAGCTGCGCTGTTATCTGTTATACGACAAGCATATGGCACTGCTTTCGCTCGCAGAACAGCTTAAGTTTTATTTTGAATTAAGCCGCCGTCATGTTGATATAATTTTTATTTCGTGTATCGAAGCAATCAGCTGGTATAAAAACGGGAAAAAAGAACAGGCCTTTGAATTAATTGATAAGGCTCTTAAGCTTGCCGAAAAATATAAAATTTACAGGACAATTGCTGATGAAGGAATCCTTATGTTCAAGCTGCTGCAGGATTACCAGAAGTCGCGTGGTTCTTCACCTTTCCTTTCAAAAGTAATAAGTGTTACACGTCATGTAGCGGTTTTGTATCCAAATTATCTGAATATTTCGCAGGAAGTAAATACAAACTTTACTGAAATGGAAAAGGATATTCTTCGGTTGCTGGAGCAGGGGAAAACCTACGATGAAATTGCTGAGATTTTCTTTATTTCGGTAAACACAGTGCGTTATCATATTAAAAAAATTTACCCAAAGCTTGATGTTTCTTCGGCTTCACAGGCTATATTTAAAGCAAAAAAGATTGGATTGATATAAAAAAAACTACATTTTTATGTAGTAGACATTTAAACATTAACGAGTATAATTACTACATAAATAAAAAGTTCTGTAAAAATTGTTTATGTTTCATTGACGTTTTGAACATAAATATATATGGAACTGGATATCGAGAGACTTAAAAAAAACTTTAGGAATCGTATTTCGGAGAGTACGATTCCTTTTTTTTTACCTAATTGGTATAATTCATTTTATGAACACACTTGCTCTACAGGAAATAGATTTTTACCGCATTCGTGATGATGTCGCCGGTTACTGCATTACCGAAGAAGCCCGTCAGACATTTTTGCAGCGGGAACCATTAACAGACTCTAAAAAGATTGAGCAGCTTAAAAATCTTAGCCGTGAATGGACACGCTTTTTAAGTGCTTCCTGTAAAAATCCGGTTACAGCCTGGGAGCCGGTGCAGAATCTCATAGATATTATTAAAGCAAATGGAACAAGTCTTTCACTTGAACAGGTAAAAGCATTAGGTCAGTTTATACTAAGTGTAAAAAGTGTTCGTAAGGCAATAGAGCTTCATAAGGACGAGCTTGAGCTTAATCTGCTTTTTGAGCAGACTGAGCTTTTGCCGGATATGACCGAAACCGAAAAAAAGATTTTTCACGTAATCACACCGGATGGACAGATACGCGATCTACCGGAAATTGTGGCAATACGCAAACAGATTGCGGCTCTTAATGGAAAGATTAAAAAGATTTTCCAGCAGTACACAAGTGACCAGAAGCTTGCAGGGGTACTGGAGTCCGGTGTTCCTGTTCTTCGTAACGGGCGCCAGGCTCTTGCAGTAAAAGCAAGCCTCCAGAACAGAATAAACGGAATTATCATAGAAGTGTCGCAGACAGCGCAGACTGTTTTTATTGAACCCGAAGAGGTTGTGCGCTGCGACAATGAACTCATTCAAAAAGAAAACGAGCTTATTCAGGTTATAAATAAAATCCTTACAGAGCTTACATCAAGCCTGCAGCCTTCTATCCCAGAATTTAAAAAGGCAATTCCGGTTATGTTGCTGCTGGATACAACCTGTGCTGCCGCCCGCTGGGGAATAGAACATAACTGCTGCTTTGCGGTGCCTGCAATTGGAGAGCCTCCGCTGCTTCTTAAGGCTCGTCATCCGTTGCTTGGCGACAAGGCTGTGCCTATCGATTTTTATTTTATGGAAGGTAAGCACGTACTGATTATAACCGGTCCAAATACGGGTGGTAAAACAGTTTCCCTTAAAACCTTTGCGCTTTTTTCTATGCTTAATCAGACAGGGCTCCCTGTCCCTGCAGCAGATGGTACACGGCTTCCTGTGTTTACAGATATTTTTGCTGATATTGGCGACAGTCAGAGTCTTGATATGAGCTTAAGTACATTTAGCGGGCATATGAAAAATATTGCTCAGGCAGTAAAGGGGGCTGGAAAATCAACCTTGATTTTACTTGATGAGCTGGGTAGTGGAACGGATCCTCAGGAAGGAACTGCGCTTGCTATGTCTGTTTTGGATACACTTATACAAAAGCAGGCCTTTGTGTTAGTCACAACTCACATGGGGATCTTGAAAAACTACGGTTATACAAATCCAGGCTGTGTAAATGCTTCCGTAGAATTTGATACAAGTACGCTTTCTCCATCGTACAGGCTTGTAATGGGAATTCCTGGTGAAAGTCACGCCATTGCAATTGCAAAAAAATCCGGCTTGCCGCAGTTTATTGTTGATGGTGCTAAAAAATATATTGCAACAGAGCAGGCCGATGTTTCTTCACTTATCAAAGGCTTGAATAAAAAGCATTCGGAACTGGACAGACTGCAGCATAAGGCGCGGGTACTTGGTCAGGACTTAGAAGCCAAACAGGATAAGCTTAAGGAAAAAGAGCTTGGTTTACGACGTAAGGAAAATGAACTTAAAAAAGGACATCAGCAGGAGATGCATGATTTTCTTATTCACAGCCGTCGCCAGCTTGAAAACCTTGTACGCGAAATAAGGGAAGGGGAGCTTACCCGCGAAAAAACGCTTGGCGTAAAAAAGTTTATTTCCGAACTGGAAGCAAATGTAGAACGGCTTGATCAGAAGATAGAAACAGAAGAAGAAAAAATTGCCGCTGATGAAAAAGCCTTTGAAAAAGAAGTTTCTTCGCGTGTAAGAACGAGCACAAAGAAAACTAAAAAGAAAATGAGTAATGCCGAAGCCTTGAAATATGCTACTGCTGGAATAATTCCTGCTAAACAAAGCGTTAAGGTGCAGGAAGAAAAGCCGCTTGTTTTTGAAGCTGGTGCAGCCGTAAAATCTGTTTCAAGTAATGCCGAAGGTGTTCTTATTGATTCTCCACGCAAGGGAGTATGGAACGTTCAGTTTGGCAGCATAAAAATGACTGTAAAAGAAAAAGATCTTGTGCTTATCAGGAAGAACAGTGCGGTTTCCGGTGCTTCTGTGTCGTATGATTTAGATTCTTCTTCAAGTGAAGAACGTCCAGTTTTTGAGCTTCGCCTTTTAGGAATGCGGGCTGAAGAAGCAATTGCTTCCCTTGAACATCAGATAGATTTATGTGCCCTGTCAAATTTTACGCATTTCAGTGTAATTCATGGTAAGGGAAACGGAATATTACAACAATCTGTTCACGATTATCTTTCGCATTGTCCTGTAGTTCAATCGTTTGAATTTGCTTCTCCCGAGGATGGCGGTACAGGTAAAACTTACGTTACGCTAAAGGAATAGTTTATTCAGCAAAAGTAAAAATCTTTGTTGTTTCTGTCTTTCCGCGAATCTGGGCATTGTCTACAAAGGTAAGCTCACGGTTAAGTTTTTCTGCTGTAGCCTGTGAAACAAGCAGATCTGTTGAATATGTTTTACAAAGGCTTTCCATACGGCTTGCTGTATTTACTGTGTCGCCTATTACAGTGTATTCCATGCGGTTTTCGGCGCCGATTGTTCCTGCAAAAACAGGGCCTGTGTGAATACCAATTCCAAACTTAAGCTCAGGTAATCCGTCTGCTGCAAACTCTTTGTTAACCTGGACTAACGCTTTTCGCATATCAAGTGCGGCTTCAAAAGCATCCTGAGCGCTGTTGTTTGACTCTACCGGTGCACCAAATATTGCCATAATTGCGTCGCCGATATATTTATTTATAATTCCATGATGAGCGGCAATACATTTTCCAAGTGAGGTAAAGTAGCGGTTCAAAAGGGAAACAACCTCGGCAGCCTGCATTTTTTCACTCATTGCGGTAAAGCTTCGGATGTCGCAGAAAAGAACTGTAACGTCTCGTGTTTGTCCTCCAAGTGCCTGTCCCAGCGACTGTTTTCCTTCTCCAGACATAAGGTAATCGCGAACCTCAGGGTCTACAACCTTTCCAAAGGTGTCACGCATAAATTCCTTTTCGGCAAGCGAGTCGGCCATATCATTAAAGCTGTCTGCAAGAACACCAAAGTCATCTGCAGTAACAACGTCTACACGTGTTTTATAGTCACCGTCCTTTATTCTGTGCGCTGCTTTTGTTAATTTTTCCAGCGGATTCAAAATGATTTTTGAAAACGAAAAAGTAATTCCATAAGCAATTATAACTAACAGAACCGAAATATAGATTACTGATTTTTGCATAGGAAGATTGTTATTTATGTGAATAGAAACATAGGTTATGAGCAGCAGAGTAACGGGGAAGAGGGTAGAGACCATATATCCAAAAATAAGCAGATGTTTGAAAACAGGCTTAAAAGCAAAATCCTGTTTTATAATGTGTCCTTCCGGGAAAACTCGTGGTAATAAAATTGTACGATTTAAGATTTCAATCATGAGGTATGAAATTGTATAACCGGTCATTCCTGAAAAAAGCGCAAAAAACCAGCTGGAAAGCAGAATACCTTTAATGTGAATTCCAAAAAGCGATTTTGCATAAAGAACAAAAGGGATTTCTATAAAATAATAAACATTCCAGCCTATTACCGAAGCAAGTGCAAATACGGCGGGAATCTGTGCTATGCTTTGAACTATTTTTTCGTCAGTTATAAATATTCTTTTTGAATAAACGACACAGACTATGGAAGGGGTGATAAACGCAATAAAGGTAGCCCAGGTTACCATGCGGTTATTATTTAGGAAATTTTCCCAAATCCTCATATTTTCTGTATCTAAAATTGGAATGGAAATAACTGTAGGCACAAGCATAGCAATAATATTAGAAATAATTACTATGAGCCCGTATATGCGTGTCATTTTTGCAACAAACTTTCTGTCTAGATTCATAAAACCATTATATATCATAAAAATCAATAAGTCTTGCATAATTTGGTTAATAAAGTTAAAATTAACGTATCATATATTAAGGAGGACGTTTTTATGTCTCTTAAGAAAACTTATTCATCTGATGGTAAAAAGTGTACTGTAGTTTTTAATGTTAATGTAAATGCTGCTGCTGGTGCCGAAAAGGTAACACTTGTCGGAGACTTTAACAGCTGGGACGAAACTTCTATTCCTATGAAGAAAGGACCAGACGGTTCTTTCTCTGTAAAGAAACAGCTTGATACTAATAAGGAATTCCAGTTCCGATATCTTCTTGATGGCAAAGCCTGGATTAATGATTGGAAAGCAGACAAATATGTTCGGTCAGAATTTGCTAACGACGATAACTCTGTAGTAGATACATCTGTTCCAAAAGCAGCCAAAGCCGCTAAAAAGCCTGCACCAAAATCAGCAGCCAAAACAACAGATAAAAAACCTGCAGCCAAGAAATCTTCAACAACAAAAAAGGCTACAACTACTAAAAAAACTGCAAAGAAATAATATAATACAAATAAAATATGTATTGAAAACTGGCGCGAAGGAACAAAACGGGGGACAAAATGACTCTGACTGTTGATGCCGCGAGAGCGGCATTTAATAGTTCCACTACAACAGTCAGCGTCAAGTGGCCTAGGCCACGTTTTTGGCACCCGTTTTGTGACTGGGAGCCAGTTTT
>JAEEGL010708170.1_pt1 | contig 10921 bp, 9 predicted proteins | sample 9134231 | NCBI WGS metagenome assembly JAEEGL01 (sample SAMN16246548, study PRJNA631951) | gut metagenome | biome: gut microbiome; feature: rumen; material: fiber-attached | host: Bos | place: Iran: Karaj | collected 2018-10 | reverse complement strand
GGCAGGTTCAACTCCTGTCGCCTCCGGTTCAGTTTTTTGAGATTGTAGCTCAGTTGGATTAGAGCGCCACCCTGCGGAGGTGGAGGTCGCACGTTCGAATCGTGTCAGTCTCACTATTACAGGTTTTTGAATTTTGTTTCTGTTTTGAAAGGGCGAGAGCGGTCTGATCTGGCGTTCTCGGGAACTTAAAATCTTGACAACAGGATAGTTAGTGACAGGCTTTGAAAAGAGGCTCCCGCTGAAAGCAAAACAGACAAACCGGACGTCAGAGGGTGATTGGATGTTCCGGCGTTAAGATTCAAAAAGTCCTGTATTTTTTTTGGAAAGATGTCCGAGTGGTTTAAGGTCCACGCTTGGAAGGCGTGCACAGGGGAAACTCTGTCGGGGGTTCGAATCCCCCTCTTTCCGCTTTTGTCCAGATGCTTTGCATATCCCTGTTAGAAAACCCCGCCAGAGGAGGAATCCAGCAACGGTATTTAGCGTGGGGTAGTGCCAGAGTCTATCTGGACTTTTGTTTTTTATTTCATATCATCTTTTTCAAATCCATTTTCATTATATTAAACTCAGTTTTCCCAAAGTAACTTGCGTAGATGCCGAAATGAATTCGGCATGACAGTGGCGGTGGAAAATTGCAGGGAGGCTTCACTTACTCGGAGCAAGTAACATTACTATTACAAACCAGCCAGCCATGGAGGGCTGGCGCATCCACTTACGGTACATGACCGCGAGTTTGTTAACGAAGAAGATAAACCGGGTTTTAGCAAGTAAAAGTTTGTTTTACAAAAGTGCCCGGTAAGTGAAATGCTCATTTCAGACAAACTCGCCGGATAGGATTTTTGCAGAAGGCAAAAATCCTATCCACTTGTCTTAAACTTCCCCACGGATTATAATTTAGTTAACATTCGCTTTGGAGGATTTATGCGAAAATTTTCTTACACCCTGTGTGTTCTTTTTCTTGCGCTTGCTTTCTGGGGGTGCAATTCAGACTGGCTTAACGGAAAAACCCAGTCAGTTACTTTTGACGGCTCAAGTTATTTTCTGCCGGTAGATTCAGATACAACCACGCTTGTTTTAAGTGGTGTAAAGGGGCATGATCTTTCCTGTGTGGTGGTAAATACTTCCACAGATGCCATTTCAAGCAGATATATCGTCACTGACGTTATTGAAAGAAGTTCTCTTTCAGAAGAAGAATCTTTTTCAGAAACTGCAGCCCCTGAGCAGGAGGGCATTGTCCGCATTGATTACAATCCACAGTATCCTGAACCAAATCTCCCTGAGAGTGCAAGTCGTTCTGCTCAGGAAGTGAATGCAAATACTTCCTCAAACACCTCTGTTGAAGAAACATTTACAGTGAATACAAGCAAAAAGACTTTTTATGCTCCCACAGACGAAAACCTTTCTGACTGGACAACAACAATTGACTGTACCCTGCGTGCGGTCGGCACAGATGACTCAGGAGAAATTATCTGCTACGTCTGGGTTGATGATGATGCCTAAAGTGCAATAAGTTCCGGAAAAAAAATAAATACAGACATGGCGCAAAAACTTGCAGACACTTTTGCTGAACATAAAAAAGAAGAAACAGCCCTCATGGGAGAAGAATCTGATTCAGTCTTCTATGTTGCAGATGCAAACAGCAAAAAAGAATCGAGCCCCATGGAAAACTTCAGTGAAACCGGTACTAAGGTGAACATTGTAGTTTATGACATTGGCGGTGACTTTAAGAAAACCAAAGAGAGTGCAAGCGGGACCCTGGGATTTTTCTCCTCTAAAGACTACTGGGTCTTTGCTGATTCCTGCTTTGACTCAAAGTCTGTAAGATATGATATTTTTGGGGATGAAGATACTGCCAGTTACTACGAGTCCAGTAACAGAGGAAAAGTTTTTTACTGCGACTCTGCCTGGTGTAATTTTAACGCAAGTGCTTTTGAAAATAATAAAATAACTTCAGACAGCTGGTGGATTCCGATAAATAATTCTCCCAGCGGCGATATGGTTTCTACAATGTTCCATGAGTTCCAGCACATGATCTGCTACGGAAACAAAAAAATTAAAAATTCAGTTACTGCAAGCACCTGGTCAAACGAAATGATGAGCATGCTTGTAGAAGATGTTCTCAGAGAAAAACTTGGGGTGGATGCCTCTTCTGCTCCTTCTGCAACAAGACTTCCCTCTTTTAATAAAAACTATTACTGGCTTGGAGCGGACACCTGGCTTTCTGGCGATGAAGCAGTTTACAGTTATTCTTCTGCCTACGCTTTTGGTGCCTGGCTTGTAAGAAAATATGGCGGTGCAGAACTTCTGCATGAAATGTCCGTTAATAAGTATGTGGACTGGGAAAGCATTGTGGCTGCAGTAAAAACTGTTACCGGAACTGACGTAACAAGAAAGTCCCTTTTGATTGAGTGGGCATTTGCTTCCTGCTTCAGACCCACTTATGCTCAGGAAAAAAGCCTTCCCACTTACTACAAGACTCCAGACAATTATATCAGTGACGGAACCACATATTCTTTTGAACCCATAAATCTTTTTTCAGAAGCCTACAAGTGGACTTACGAAAGTGAAAGTGCCGGCGGAAAAAAGGAAACACTTGTCCGCTACGGTCCTGCCCTTGTGAAAAAACAGAGGTATGATCTTCCCGCAGGTGGTTTTGCCCACATGTGGCTTGGAACTGCAAGTGCTGATTCCTACACCTTCTCTCTGCCCCGCTGGAGTAACAGTGGAGAACAGATTTACATTCTCGTTCATGACGATTATGATGCTTCAACAAAGGACACACTCGGAGAATAAGAGGAGTTAATTATGGGAATCTTTTCCAGACAGGATAAAAGCCCTTCACAGACAGTTGTGGAGGATGTGCTTAAAGTAAAGAAAAATGAAAGGGCACTTATCATTGCAAACCCAGAAACAAATGTAATGGCTCAGGATCTGTTTACTGCCTTAAGCGAGGCTGGTGCAAAACCAGTGCTTGTTTTTCAGCAGACAAAAACTTCCAGTGATTACGCAGAACCTTCTGTGATTGGTGCCATAAAAAGTGAGCCGGATATAATTCTTTCAATCAGTGCACATAAACTTGGCCGGGACGAAGAAGCAATTGCCCATCCCTACGAGTATGAGGGAAAAACTTTTGACAGTGCCTTTGACCTTTTGCTTGACGGGAAAAAATGCAGCCGTGCAGTCTGGACACCAGGACTTACACTGGACATGTTTAACCGCACTGTTATGATTGACTATAAGCAGCTTTCTGAAAGATGCAAAAAACTTTGTGCCGCCTATGAAAATGTAGTCAGTGTTCATGTAACTTCTCCCAATGGAACAGATGTAACTGTTCCCGTTACAGGAAGAAAAGCCATGAGTGATGACGGAGATTTTTCTACACCCGGAAGCGGAGGAAACATTCCTGCCGGAGAAGTATTTATAAGTCCTCTTGTGGGAAGCGGAAATACCGCTGGTCTTGAAGCGGCAAAAAAAGTTTCTTCTGTAAAGGCAAGTCTTTCTGAAGCAGTGGACATGATAAAAAATGTCAGTTCTAAAAATGCAAAAACAGATAAGCCTGAGGGAGCAGAAACAAATGAATCTGCCCCTGAAAAAACAACGGAAACTTCCGGAACAAACGGTGTAATTGTTTTTGACGGAAGCATGACTTTTTCTGACGGAGACGCACTTCTTGAAACTCCAATTACCGTAAAAGTGACTGACGGTTTTGTAAAGGAAGTGAGCGGCGGCGAAGAAGCAAAGCGGCTTTTAAAAGACATTACTTCTGCAGAAAAGGAAAGCCTTGCCCTGGAACTTGCAGGAAAACTTCCTTCCGGAATGGGAGTGGTTTATGCAAGAAATGCCAGAAACATTGGTGAACTTGGAATAGGTCTTAATCCTTCTGCAAATATTACCGGCAACATGCTTGAAGATGAAAAAGCCTTCCGTACCTGTCACTTTGCAATCGGTCAGAATTATGACGGAGATGCACCTGCCCTCATTCACTTTGATGGTGTGGTAAGAAATCCGACAATTGTTTTTACCTACGCAGATGGAAAAGAAGTAACGGTTCTTGAAACCGGTGAACTTAAAATATAAAAGATGGGAGAAAAAATGAAAAAATTATTCTGCCTTATGTGCCTTGCAATTCTTCCTTTGGCACTTTTTGCAAAAGGAAAAAAAGATCTTGATGAAAACACAGATACTCTTCCGCCTCCGGAAAAAATCGGACCCGGCGAAGGAGCAGGTATTGGTGGGAAAAATTTTATTGACGAACTTGAAAAAGAAGAGCCCCGACAGATACCTGTTGCAGAAATGAAACCCCTTGAAAAAGAGGAAGAAAAAGAATGAAGGCAGTAGAAAATTATACAGTGCTTCATGCAGATGAGGATATTGTTGTTCTCAATAAGCGCAGCGGACTTCTTGTTGCCAAAGACCGGTATGACGAAGAAGCAGAACGGCTTGACCTTTGTGCAGAAAAAGAATTCGGTCGTCTCTTTGCCGTACACAGAATTGACAAGGATACAAGCGGAATTGTTGTTTACGCAAGAAATGAAGAAGCCCACAAAAATATTTCCCTGCAGTTTGAAAAAAGGGAAGTGCAGAAAATCTATCACTGTCTTGTAAACGGACATCCTCTCTGGAATGACCTTACCGTAGACCTGCCCCTTTTACCAGACGGAGATTCAAGACATAGAACTGTAGTGAACCGTAAGAGCGGAAAATATTCTGTTACTGACTTTCATTGTTTTGGAAACTGCGGCCCCTACTCCTGGATTGAAGCAAAACCAAAAACAGGAAGAACCCATCAGATTCGCGTGCATCTTGCTTCAAATGAATTACCCATTGTCTGCGATCCGCTTTATTCAGGAAACCAAAAACCTGTCCGCCTGAGTGACATAAAGCGCAAGTGGAATGGTGATGAACTGGAAGAGAGACCGCTTCTTTCCCGTCTTGCCCTGCATGCCTATTCCATAAGTTTTACTCACCCCAAAAGCGGAGAAGCTTTAACTTTTACTGCCCCTTACCCGCGTGACATGGAAGCAGTACGCAAACAGCTTGCAAAAATTTTTAAGGTTGATCCCCTTGGGTAAGCGGACAATTGTTTTTGCGTTAATTTTTACATCTCTTTTTTCAGTTTTTGCCGAAACCATTTCTGTAGAAGCATATACAAAAACTCATTTTGGTTCTGAAGGGGAATATGTTTTTCAGACTATTAACGGAAAGAGTACCCTCTTAAGCCACCTGCGCTGGGATGAAAATCCGCTTTTTGTTTTTGGCGGAGAAATGAGTGTAAGGCTTCCGGACAAATGGGCGCTTGGAATAAGCCGTGGAATTTATTTTTTGTTCTGGGGAATTAAAGAAAGTGAAGCAGATAGATTTCTTCCCTTTGCCAATGTGCTGAGTAACTTTACGCTTTCTTTTTCTGGAGAAGGGGCAATCCCTGGAAGCACTGGTTCTGTGGTAGACCGGGACTGGTATAATAATGCTTCTACTGATTCTTCCGTTGCAACTCAGGTGACCTGTTATAGTGCTCATGACTGTACTACTCTTTCAAACTATGGTTTTACCGTTACCCTGGGGTATGAGGTTAAGCCTGAGAATCTTTTTCTTTTTAAGCCTTATGTAAGTGCCTCTTATTACAACAGCGAGCACACTGCAACAGACGGTTACGGAATATACGGAAATCAGATTGGAAGTAGTAACTGGTATTATCCCATCACAGACGAAGATGAAGGTCATGTCCGTAACGTTAACTATTCAGGAAAAGTTTTAAGGCTTGAACGCCTGCGTTATGAGGTGTGGGCAGGATATTCTTTCCGCACGGATATTTTTTCTTCTCCATTCTTTTTTACATTTGATTATGCAGTAAATCCTTTTGCTTATGTTGAATCTTTAGACAGTCATTACACGAACACAAAATATTTTTATGATGTGATGAGCAGTTTTTTTAAGGGAGTAAGATTTAAGGCTGCCTTTGAAATGGAAATGGGAAAACACCTACTGCTGGGACTTTCCTGCGGATACAGTTATCTTTATGTAGAAGGTTCTACTTATTTTTCAAACACACGAAACGGTTCATATTCAAAACAGAACAGCGCCACTTCCGGAGCAGATTTCTCCGGACTGGATGCAGGCCTTTACTTCCGTGCAAGGTTTTAGTCAGCCTTCTTTTTACGCTTTACTCCTGCCAGGCTTTGATTTCGTTTAAGAGCCAGTCTTCCCATGCTTCCATTCCCTCTCCGGTTTTTGCACTTACGGGGAAGATTTTTGCATTGGGGTTAAGGCGGTGCACGTATTCCTCAAGTTTTTTCATGTCAAAGTCAAAGTAGGGCATTACGTCAATTTTGTTTATGAGCACTGCGTTTACCGTAGAGAACATGAGCGGATATTTTAAAGGCTTGTCGTGTCCTTCGGGAACAGAAAGAATCATTACGTTTTTTGCAGCACCAGTGTCAAACTCTGCGGGGCAGATGAGGTTTCCCACGTTTTCAAGTACGACTAAATCAAGTCCTTCCCAGCCAAGTTCTGTAAGTCCCTGCTCCGTCATGGCAGCATCAAGATGACACATTCCGCCTGTGTGCAGCTGAATTGATTTTACTCCTGTAGTTGCAATTGTCTCTGCGTCTACAGAAGAATCTATGTCTGCTTCCATTACACCGATTTTAATTTTATCTTTAAGTGCACCGATTGTATGCATGAGGGTTGTGGTTTTTCCGCTTCCAGGTGAAGACATAAGGTTCATGAGAAAAGTTTTTTTAGTGTGAAGTTTATCTCTTAAAATTGCGGCAGCCTTATCGTTGTTGCCTAAAATGTTTTCCTTAACTTCAATAACGCGAACTTTATCCATCTTTCTGCTCCAAATGTTTATGTTTAGTGAAAAGATTATAGCACGGAAAGTTTCTTTATGGAAATGTTTTTTTTACATAAAACTTCTCCCTACTGACATAAAACAGAAAGTGGTGTATACTTTTTGCATGAATACACTTTGGTATAAAAAGCCGGCTGCAGACAGAACAGAGGCACTTCCTCTTGGAAACGGCAGGCTTGGCGCACTTGTTTATGGAAAGATGGGTCATGAGGTTATTGAACTTTCAGAAGAATCTCTGTGGTCCCGTCCCTATAGCTGTCGTGATACTGCCCTTGCAAGAAAATCACTTAAGGATGTAAGGGATCTTATAAAAAAGAACCGCATTGCAGAAGCACAGGAACTTATGCTTGAAACCTTTACCGGTACGCCGGAAAAATCCGGTCACTATTGTTCTGCAGGAAAAGTTCATATTGATTTTTACAACAGCGAGAGTTACGGTCTGTCTGGTCCTTCCTGCGAGAGAAATTCTCTTTTTGCAAATGCCACCACATACCGCCGTGAACTGGATCTTGAAACAGGTATTGCAACCACAACGTTCAGTAAGGATATGGATGTTCAGAATACAGCCTATCTTTCTAAAAATGCATTTGGTTCAAGCATTACCTATTTACGGGAAGCCTTTATTTCTGCTTCTTCCAATGTGATTGTTTACCATTGTTCTGCTTCTACACCCAAGAGTATTTTCTTCCGCGTGAATCTTGAACATTCTTCTGTGGCTAAAAGTTTTTCCCTCACGGATGATACAATCGGAATAAGTGTTACAGACGGCATTCCTTTCTCCGTGCTTGCAACAGTTTCTGCTTCCGGCGGAAAAGTTTTTGTACGCGGAGATTATCTTATTGTTGAAGGTGCTGATGAGGCAACTCTTTTTGTAGATGTACAGACTGCTTTCCGCAAGGGAGATTATTTTGCTACCGGCGGAAATGTGAATCACCGTCCCTTCTCCCTTGCAACCTGGTGTGCAGACAGGGCTTTAAAGAACGTATGTTTTGGTCTCGGGGCAGAGTACCAGACTTTGAAAAAAGAACACATTAGGGATTTTGCACCTCTTCTTAAAGAGGCTGAACTTTCCATTGGAGATGAACCTTCATATCTTCCTTCTGTGGAAGAACTGCTTGAAAATTTAAAACCCGGAAGTGCAAACTTTGATCTGCTTTCTGAACTCTACTGGAATTATTCCCGCTATCTTTTTGTTTCTTCTTCACGAACTCCCGGTTCCCTTCCTTCACTAAAAGATGGTCTCTGGTTTAACGACTGTGAGGGTAAGGAACAGCGCTACGAATTTTTCCCTGGAACAGAAGAGGTTCTTTCTTCGTTTGAAGCAGGACTCTTTACTTCTGTTTTGCCGGATGATAAAAATCTCTTTGGCTACATAAAGCGCCTTTACAAAAACGGAAAACATACTGCACAAAAAATGTTTGACATGGACGGAAGTCTTGTCTTTACTTCTTCTGATGTATGGGGAGATTCCTCCGTGCAGGGAAGTGATTTTACAAAAAGTTTCTGGCCCATGGGAACACTTGTTCTTGCCCTTCTTGTGCGGGACAGATTTGAGTTTACACAGGATAAGAAGTTCCTTAAAAAATATTTTTACATCATGAAAGGTGCCTGTGAATTCTTCAGTCAGTACATGACTCTTTCTGATGACGGAAGCAGACTTGTGGTTTCTCCCATGGTTTCTGCAGGCTATGATTTGAGTGACGGAAGTAAGGCGTTTATTCGCGAAGGCAGCGCAGAAGATACTGCTCTTGTTGCAGAACTTTTTGATGCAACAATTCAGTGTGCACTTGCCCTTGGACTTCCCCTTAGCGGTAATGAAATTGCCCAGTACCAGGCCATGCTTTCTCGCCTTGATCCTTCTGCACTTTACGGTAAAAAGAAAAATGCATTTACAGGCGGAGAACTTACTTCACTGAATGCAAATCTGATGGGAAACAATTTTTCTACAGTGCGCGCATTTACAGAGAGCATCATTTCTTCCGTAATGAAAGAGGGAAGGGTTGTGCTTGAAGTTCTTTCTGATGCACCTTCTGTCTGGAAGAAAGGAAAACTCACAGGTATTTCTCTGCGTGGAAATATTTTTGCAGATGTTTCCTGGGCAGACGGCCGCATTGAGAGTGCACGGGTTTATGCAAAGCAGGGCACAGTTTTTGTTCGTGACCTTACTGTGATTTACCAGGGTAAGAGTTATGAAACCCGCCTCGCAGAAAACTCCCTTGACCTGCTGAACGTGCTTCCTTCTACGGTGTAAAGTAAATGTACGCCCGATTGGAAGGGGCGCGAAGCGCGTGCGCAGCACCGGAGCCCTGAAAAGCGGGGTGGCCTTGAGCATGTGTGTGGGTTGGGGCGCAGAAATATTTACAGCCTGCTTTAGACAAGTTCCGTTCAGAAAAAGGGAAAAAAACTGACTTGTGCAAAGCCACTCTTTGGTATATACTGACAAAAATTCCAAGGGGGAATGTATGCTTACTGGCAGGCACCTGATAGAGCCGGGTGATTTGAGTGTTAATGAAATAAATGAGATTTGTTCTCTTGCAGAGCAGATTATTGTAGACCCTGTTTCTTTTCAAGATGTGTGTCGCGGGAAAATTCTTGCGACACTTTTTTTTGAGCCAAGTACCAGAACCCGCCTGAGTTTTGAGGCAGCCATGCTTCATCTGGGTGGAACTGTGGAAGGTTTTGCAGATGCCAGTTATACTTCCAGCACAAAGGGAGAGACTCTGGCAGATACTATCCGCGTGGTTTCAAGTTATGTGGATGTGATTGCCATGCGCAGTCCCAAAGAAGGTGCGGCTCTTCTTGCAAGTAAGTATAGTGCCTGTCCTGTGATTAATGCAGGTGACGGCGGACACTACCACCCCACACAAACTCTTACTGACATGGTAACAATCCGCGGCTTAAAAGGTACTCTGGAAGGACACACAATCGGTTTCTGCGGAGACCTTAAGTTTGGCCGTACGGTGCATTCTCTTGCAAAAGCCATGTGCCTTTACCCCAACAATAAGTTTGTCTTTATCAGCCCCAAAGAACTGGAGCTTCCTGAGTATTATGTTAAGAGTGTTCTTGCTCCCGCTGGTGTGGAATATACTACGGCAGAAAGGCTTGAAAATGTAATCGGCGACATTGATATTCTTTACATGACCCGCGTACAGAAAGAGAGGTTCTTTAACGAACAGGATTATATCCGCTTAAAGGACAGCTATATTCTTGACCGTGCAAAAATGAAGCTTGCAAAGAATGATATGATTGTGCTGCATCCTCTGCCCCGTGTAAATGAGATTGCTCCGGAAGTGGATGATGATCCCCGCGCTGCATACTTTAAGCAGGTGAAGTACGGTATGTATGCCCGTATGGCTCTTATGGCAAAGCTTACCGGCTGTCTGTAAAAAAATCTTTTAGTCCTTTTCCCTCATGGTGTAATCTTTGTCTTCGTCGATTAAGTGAATCATGAGGCGGGCGTAGTAAGGGTCAAACTGTGTGCCTATTCCTTTTTCCAGTTCTGATTTTACTTTTTCCTGGGGAAGGGGGGCACGGTAACTGCGCTTAGAGGTCATGGCATCGTAGGCGTCTGCGACTGCAATGATTCTTGCAATTTCGGGAATGTTTGTTCCAGAGAGTCCTTCGGGGTAACCCTTGCCGTCAAAGCGTTCGTGGTGTGAACTTGCACCAATGCTCAGGTAGGGGGAAGAACTGATTTTTTCAAGAATCTGTTTTCCAATTACCGGGTGATTTTTTATTTCACTGTATTCTTCATCGCTTAGTTTTCCTTCTTTGTTGATAATTCTTCCGGGTACACCAATTTTTCCTACATCATGCAGAAGTGCTGCAAAATAAACCTGTTCACATTCTCTGGGGCTTTTGCCCGTTAACTGTGCGATTCTCTTTGAATATTCTGCAACTCGGGAAGAGTGACCGTGGGTGTATTTGTCTTTTGCATCAATGGCGTTTACAAGGGCTTCGGCAGTCTGTTCAAACATGTCGTGAAGTTTTTTCTGTTCATCCTGCAGGTAGTTAAGCTGAATGCGGTTTGCCCTGTCTACGGTGTTGTTCATGTCTATGAGGACAAAGACGTAG
>JAEEGL010599867.1_pt1 | contig 10921 bp, 8 predicted proteins | sample 9134231 | NCBI WGS metagenome assembly JAEEGL01 (sample SAMN16246548, study PRJNA631951) | gut metagenome | biome: gut microbiome; feature: rumen; material: fiber-attached | host: Bos | place: Iran: Karaj | collected 2018-10 | reverse complement strand
TGTTACGGATTTCTTTAACGGTCATAACATTGATGATATAACCGCAAAAGATGGCAATAAATCCATTCTTAATAATTCAACAATAAATGTAACCGTAGCGGACGGAGAAACATATACCGTAACAGGATACAAAGAAAATATTACTTTAACAGGTGATAATGCTCATACAATAAATATCCAAAGCGGTAGCGGTAAAGACACAATTATCGATTCAAAACAAGGTGATGTAATCAATTTTGCTGATAAGGCATACTCCGCATTATCATTAAAAAGAGGTGCGGGTTGGGATTTGGAAATTACATACTCGGAAACAGATAAAGTTGTTATTGAGGACTTTTTTATTGATAATACAGCAGACAGAATTGATGATTTGATTACATTAGATAATGGAGTAGCAACTGCTCATAAGATTTCCGACCTCGCAGTATTTGATATTGTATTAGACGGTCTCAGCGGACCATTTGATAAAGATGCCGAAGGTTATACAGGCTATAAAGTAAACATAACTCTCAGTGATGATAATAATTCGGATTCCGTATCTAACCTTGAAGCCGGCGATAATATTGTTCTTGCTGACGGTGAATTATCAAGAACTTGGGATACAACAAATAAAAACATATTAACAATCACTGATGGTACTAAATCAATTGCAGTAACCGATTTCTTCGGCGAAACATCTCCTGCTATAACATTGAACGAAACCGATGTAGCAACATTACCGTTAGATGTAATCCTGAACGATGCAGAAAATGCTTATGTATTCACAGACTTTGTTGAAACAGTTCACGGTACAGGTAAGGTTGCAGCAACTGCGATTGGTACTGCAGGTACAAATGCTGACAGAATCACAGGTACTTCAACCTTTACAAGAACAAACGACGGTAATTTGTACTATGGAAACATTGAAATTACAGGCTTTGATTTTGAAAATGCTTCAACAAACATCAACGTAAACGGCGCTTTGACAACTACGGATACAAATATAAATGTAACCCTGACAGAAAACTTTGCATATACTGCAACAGATTATGCAGAAACTATTTCAGGAAACGGTACTATATCCGGTCTGAATGCTGCTGATTCAGTCAGAATTAATGATGTATTCGCAAATATAACATTTGAAAAATCAGGAACATCATTGTTAATTAAGAATGGTGATAATACACTTACCGTTAATAATTACTTCAATGAAGACGGTTCGGTTGCTGCCGATGTTGTAAGTACCTTCTATACAAACAATGCTGAAACACCGTTTACTCTTGAATGGCGTACAAGTCTTGACGGTAAAGAAGAAGCAATGTACAGAATAGTTAATGGTACTGAAGCAGATGAAAATATACCGTCTCTACCGGGTATTCCAAACTGGATTAATGCAGCCGGCGGTAATGATACCGTAACAGGTGCAAATGCAGGTGATGTACTTGCAGGTAACGGCAATGATGATTTAATCCAATTAAATAACGGAAATAACACCGTCAACTTCCTTAAAGAAGTATTCGGAAATGATACCATAGACGGTGCAACCAGTACCGATGCATTTAATTTCGATTACAAATTAACTGATCTGACCTTTACTCAAGACGGTGATAACCTTGTAATCGGTGCAGGTACTGATGGTTCAATCACCGTAAAAGATTATATCGCTCAAACTGAAGAAAACAGAATAAAATCATTAGTTATAGAAGGCGAAGTAAGTACATTAAAATGGCTTACAGACGGTGAAGAATATGCCGCAACCGATGCTAAAGAAATCATTGCAGGTAACGGTACCGTAACGGGTATGTCAGACGATGATACTCTTGTATTTGCAGGTGAAATTACAAATACAAAGGTAGGTAATGATCTTGTTATCTCAGACGGAACAAGCACGGTAACCGTAACAGATTACTTTAACGGTAATAATAAAGGTCAAATTGTTGCAAACGGCGAAGCTTCATCATTAATCGATGATGTAAACGGCGATCCTACATTAAGATCAATAGGGGTTAACTCCAAAGGTAATGCACAGGGTTCCGCTCTTGCAGAAACAATTGCAGGAAATGCTAAGAACAATACAATCAAAGGCGGCGGCGGAAACGATGTTATATACGGATTCGCAGGTAAGAATACAATTTATACCGAATCAAAAGCAGGCGATAAAGCAACTGTATACAGCGGTACGGGTGCTGATACCTTATATGCCGGTTCAGGTACCGATACTTACTACTTTGGACACGGTCACGGCAGTGATACTTTAATAGCTAATGCAACTGCTGAAAAAACAATATTAATGTTTGAAGACGGCGATAAATTAACCTTCAAAGAAAGCGGTAAGAACCTTGTAATTACGCAAAGAGAAGAAGTTGTACCGGGTACCGGCAAATACGCAACCGAAACTATTACGATAAAAGATTTCGTAAAGAACGGCTACAGAAACATATATTTAAGCAATCTTAATAATGATGATGTCGTAAATTTACGTGATTATTTAACCGATATAAATAATAATCAAATCTTTACCGTAGGAAATTCTAAAGCCAAGAAAAAGCAAACAGTTTCAGGTTCATTCCTGAATGAAAAACTTGTTGGAGGTACAAAGGCAGATAAATTGACTGCAGGTGCAGGCTATGATACATTAATCGGCGGAAAAGGCAACGATAAATTGTACGGTAATGCTTCAGGACCTAAGACTTTCCAATTCGCTAAGAAAGACGGCTCCGATACAATTTACAACGCAAAAGCTGCTGATACGATTAAATTCTCTAACGTACTTAACGGTTCTAATATGAAGTATGCTAAAAAGGGCAATAACCTTGTAATTACATACAATTCATATAAGAAAGGCAAGAAAACTATTACCGATAAAATTACGCTTGCTAATTACTTCAAGAAGAGTAAAGCAACCGCAATTAAGAATATCGAATTTGCTAATGGTGTAGTTATAAATCTTCAGGATAAAGTATTCACCTTCTCGGGTAAAGGTAAAATATCAGGCACTGTATACAACGATAAGATAACAGGAAGCAAGAAAAATGATACTTACACCTTAACTCAGGGCGGAAAAGATACCGTAATCGATTCGGCAGGAAATGATAAGTACAATACAAACGTATCAGGCAAATTGACAATAACCGATAAAGCAGGAAAAGATATTTACAATGTTAAAGGTGCAGGCGATGTTAAAGTTACCGATAACAAAGGCAACGATACCTACAATGTTACTTTGAATAACGGTGCTTATCATGAGATTAACGATAAAGCAGGCAAGGATACATTAGTATTGAAGAATGTTGCAAAAGCAGATACCTTGTTTGGATTTGATGTTCAGGTAGTTGTTTCGAATAATGCTGCAGGTTCCGAACGTGCTTATGTATATAATACAAAGAATCTGTATATTATGGATAAGAACGGAACAGGCTTACTCGAATTGGATAACTTCTACAAGACTAACGGTAAGACTACGGCAGGAGCAGGAAAAATCGAAACAATTAAAGATAAGAACGGCTCCAGTATCGGTGGTTTAAAGACTTCACAAATCAACGAAATATTGTCTAATGTAAGCGCTTGGTTAGGTGATCATACCGATTACACTTCCGCTTCCGATGTATTTAAGAAAGGAAATGAGGCAGATATCCAAAGTCTTATCACCGCTTATGCAGGTACCTACAATCACATATAATCAGTGATTTTAAAACTAAAAAGAACCGCTTAAATGCGGTTCTTTTTTTATTATAATATTCAGTTGCACGAATTATTTTTATAATTTTTTTGTGATTTCTTTAAATTCTTCCTGATTATTGTTAATGTCAGAATCTTTCAGAGTGCCTAAAATTTGAACATCAGTATACATTTTCAGTTCATCAATAAAGTTTTTTACGGCTAAATCATCTGTTTTTTCGGGAACTTTATTTATAATAATGCCTTTTATCCTGATATTATTTGTTTTTGCATAATGGATTGTTAAAAGAGTATGGTTCAATCTGCCTAAAAAAGGTACCGTAACAATAATAATCGGGATATCAAGCTCTTTTATAAGGTCTGCGCAGAGCATATTATCAACCGCAGGTGCAAGCAAACCGCCTGCTCCTTCAACAAGCGTAATCTCATTCTCTTTTTTAAAACCGTTAAAGTCTGATTTTATTTTATTAATATCAACCTTAACGCCGCATAGTCTTGCTGCTAAGGCAGGAGAAACTTCCCCTTCCAACAGATATGAGCATTTTGTATTTATATTTTTTGAAACTTCCTTTACCGCTTCCAGGTCGGGCGCAAGAAAACCATTATTCGTTTTTATGGCACCTGACTGCAGCGGTTTAAAAACGCCTGTTTGTCTTCCTGACTGTTCAAATGCAAGTGCAAGTCCTTTTGTTACATAAGTTTTACCGATATCGGTATCAATACCCGTTATAAAATACTCCATTTTCTAATCCTTTATATTATTAATATAGTTTTCAGCCGCTTTTGAAATTGATAAATCAGTTATGGTAACCTTTGCATTCTGTTTGATAACTTCAATCTGAGATTCCTTTAAAGAGCATATTTTTTCAAGACATTTTTTAAGTTCAAACGCATCGGCGGGTATGAGAAAAGCATTTTGTTCGTTTTGCAAAATTCCGTCTATACCGTCATTTTTCTTTGCTATTACAATATTTCCCGTAACCATGGCTTCAAGATATGTAAGTCCGAAGGTTTCATTATCGCTTAAAAGAATAAAAATATCCGATTTTTTAAGGTTTTTTATGACTTCTTCTCTCGGAATATTTCCCGTAAAAGTTATTTGATTATCCTTTACCGATTTTATGGCAAGCTTTTGCAGCCTTTTCTTTTCTTTCCCGTCCCCCATAATAGTAAAATTATATTTATACGGAATATTTGCAAGTGCTTTTATAATTATATCAATATTCTTCCGTTTAATCAGCGATGAAACCGTTGAAATTTGCAGGGTTTCCTGATTAAATTTTTTGTTATTATCTTCGTTTATATATTTATCATCAATACCCGAATATGCGACAAAGGTTTTATCCTGAATTTCCGGCATAATTTCTTCAATTTTCTGCTGGAGCACCGGGCTTCTTGCTGATATCTTGTCGGCATTAAGATAGGCATTTTTTAACGGTTTTCTGAACGGGAAATATTTGAAACTCTTTAAAACAACAATATCCGAAGCGTGAACAGCGCATATGTATTTAATTTTATCTCTTTTGAGTAATTTATTGGCAAATAAGGTGCCTGCCGGCATGTGGGAAATTATTACGTCATAATCTTTAAGTGAAAAGCCTTTGGGAAGTTTTCTGTATACATTGAACCAAAAAGGAGTATGAAAATTTAAGTTATAAATTGTTGTTCCGTTTTCAGTGTATATTTGCTCTTTTTTGATTTTTCTTCCTCTTATAAGGGTGTTTATTATGAAGTTTGACCTTATAACATCAACCTTATGCCCCTGTTTTTGCCATTCCTGAACAAAATAATAAAGAGCCTTTGCAATATTTTCATTCCCGATTGGGTATAAATCTGTTACAAAAAGTATTTTCATATTCTATATCTTACTATAAAATTAAAGTATGACTAACGAATTAAATATAAAAAATTATGCACATATTGGTGATGCCGTATATGAGGTTTTTATAAGAGAACGTACGATTATGATGACCTCTAATTTAAAAAGACTGCACGATTTGACGGTACATTATGTCAATGCGGCATTTCAGACGGAATTACTGGAAAAATTAATGCCTTCTTTAACTGAGAAGGAGGCAGAATTAGCAAGAAGAGCAAGAAATATACCTACCTCCTCGGCAAGAAGAATAGACAGGGCTCTTCATTCCAGCGCAACTTCATTAGAGGTTGTTCTGGGATACAACTATGTGCACGATAAAGAGCGTTATAGTGAACTTTGTTCAGTTATGGATAAACTGATAGAGTGGAAATAGAGTTGTTGCAAAAAACGAGGCGGCACTTTATTAGTGCCGCCTCGTTTTATTGTTTAATATTAAATTAAAAACTTGCCGTTCTCATAGATAAGAACATCATCAGCATATATTTTTCCGCCGTTTTTCATGTTCTTGATTAAATCCCAATGTAAACCGGAAACGTTCTTGCCGCCCGTATCGGGATATGATGCACCGACTGCCATGTGAATAGAACCGCCGATTTTTTCATCAAATAAAATATTCCCCGTAACGTCCTGAATCATTTCATTTGTTCCGATGGCAATTTCACCGACAAACCTTGAACCTTCGTCCATATCAAGCATATTATTCAGAAATTCTTCGCCCTTTTCTGCTTCTGCCTTAATAACTTTACCGTTTTCAAGTGTTAAAAGCACTTTTTGAGCTTCATTTCCGTGATAAATCTGCGGGAAATCAAAATATATCTGACCGCTTGCGCTATTCTCAACAGGAGATGTATAAACTTCACCGTCGGGGAAATTACATTCACCTGCGCAGCTTTTCCAGATTCTGCCTGCAACATTAAAGGTTATGTCTGTTTTATCGCCGGTTATTCTGATTTTTGATTTAGAGTTAAGATACTGAGCAATTTTTTCCTGTTTTTCACCTATTTCCTGCCATTTTGCAACAGGGTCATCAATATGAAGCCAGCAGGCTTTTATAAGGAAATCCGTGTATTCGTCAAGCGACATTTTCGCTTCCTGTGCAAGTGCATTTGTCGGGAAATCCGCAATAACCCAGTTTAAATCGCCGTCAGCCGAGCGCTTTAGCATTTTTTCCGTTAATTGTTTCATAACTCCCGAGCGTTTTGCGAGCTTTTTGGAGTCCTGTCTTGCCATATTTTTGACGTTCAAGGGGGCGCCTATGGAAATAAGGTTTTTTGCCTGTTCATATTCAATTTGTGTCATAGGATCAATGTATTCAAGCTGCTCATCAGTAGCATTTTGAATATAGACTTCGCTTAAACCTTCAACCGTCATTCTTACAACGGGATGACCTCCTCTTAAAAGCACTTGCTTGTATATTTCCTTTATTAACGGTTGAGCAACGTGTGAACCTGCTCTTATAATAGTAAGTTCACCTTTTTTTACCTTTACGGAATAATCAACAAGAACCTTTGCATATTTTTCCCATAAGTTATTCATTGTTTAACTCCTAGTCCATCTCAACATTTTCCATTTTGCTGTCTCTGCCGAGATAAATGCCTCTCTTTGATGTTTTGATAAATTCAACTAATCTTAAAACATTTTTATCATCTTTATATTGTTCTTCAAGTATTTTGGCAGCATCGGAGAGCAGATGAGTTCTTGACTGAATTAATTTGAAAGCATCACGAAGATTTTTTCTTTCCTCCGGTGAGAAACCGTGTCTTTTTAATCCCACGGTATTCGGTCCGTGTAATATTGCGGGACGTCCGTCAGCTTTGCAGAAAGGAGGAATATCCATTCTCGCTGCGGAGAATCCTGAAATTATTGCATATTCACCTATTCTTAAATTCTGGTGATATACGCTCATGCCGCCAAGCCAAGCACATTTTCCGACAAAACAATTGCCGCCTATTGTTGCAAGGTTTGCAAATATTGCTTCATCTTCAACAACACAGTTATGAGCAACGTGGCTTGATGCCATAAACAGACACCTGTCGCCTATTTTTGTTATTGAGCCTTCTTCTCCGGTTGCTCTGTTTAAAGTTACATATTCTTTAATGATACAGTTTTTACCTACTACGGTTTTTGTTTTTTGTCCGTGGTATCCCAGATCCTGAGGTGCCGTTCCTATACTTGCAAATGGTGAAATTAAAGTGCCGTCGCCAATTGTACAATATTCAAGGTATGCATTTGCCATGATTTTGACATTTTCGCCAAGGACAACATCTTCACCTATAACAACGTTGGGACCTATTTCACAGCTTGCAGGTATAACTGCATTTTTTGCTATTACTGCAGTATTATGAATTGTCATTATTATTTCTCCTATTATTTATTTCCAACTATCGAAAACATTAAATCGGCTTCTACGGCTAACTGACCGTCAACAAAACCCCTTGCGTGAGCTTTTGCAATAGGTCCTTTTAATTTGACAAGTTCTGCTTCCATATCAAATCTGTCCCCGGGTTTTATTTGTTTTCTGAATCTTACACCGTCAATACCAGCATAGAAGAATAATTTATCTTTGTATGCATCTAAGGTCATCAATACGCTTGCAGACATCTGCGCCATAGCTTCCAGTTGCAGTACACCGGGAAATACAGGATTACCCGGGAAATGTCCCTGGAAAAATTCTTCATTCATTGTAAGATTTTTGTATCCCTTGCAATATTTGCCGGGAACACATTCCGTTACTCTGTCTACCAATATAAACGGATATCTGTGGGGTATCATGCCCATTATTTCAACAACATCAAATGATACCGGTTTTTCTTCTGCCATTATTCCTCCATTATGAGTTTATCTTTTAACATTTTTGCGGCTATTGTATGGACTGTATGTCCTGCTTCTTTAACTATTATTTCACCTTTAAAGTTCAAAATATTACAGCCTGCAAGATAAAAATCACCAATTAAATCCAGTATTTTATGTTTTACCGGCTCAAATTCGGATTTTAACTCTGTAGTATATCCGTCATCGGTTAAGCCTAAAGTGTTTTCGAGGCTGGCACCTCTGCCGTATCCTGCCTTTTGCATCATTTCAAGTTCGTTTAAATAGCCGAATGTTCTTGCTTCTGTTATTTCATCGAGTTTCTCAAGGTTTAAACTAACCCAGCGATTTTTTAAATCTTTGTGTCTGAAATTTACTCCGTAGGTAACATTTAAATTTTCGGAAGGCAGTACGACAAGATGGGTTTTTCCGTTTAAATACCATACTCCTTCTTTTATTGAGCATTTTCTTGTGTCAGGATTAACAATACCTGCATTATTAAAGGCTTCAACCCATTCCTTCGAGCCTCCGTTTAATATCGGAAGTTCAAAATGCGTTAAATAAACGTCCAGTGAATCAATTCTGCAAATTGCACAAGCTGCCATAAAATGTTCTATAAGCATTACTTTTATTTCGGCATTTCCTATAACCGTGCAGTGTTCTGTAGAAACAACGTTATCAATATTTGCTTCAACGGTTTTTCCGTTAAAGTGAAACCTTATACCTTTTTTATCGGACGGGCATACTTTAGCTTCACTTGGCATGCCTGTCATTAATGCTACGGATTTAAGCGTACATTCCTGTTTTATGGTTCCCATTATTTTAAATCCTTCAGTAAATGCTCGTATTCTTTGAATTTATTTGCAATTTCTTCCAGTTTTTTCATTGTTTTTAATTTCTTGAGAAATTCTTTTCTCGGCAATGCGGGAGCATCTATAAGAATTGTTTTATCCGGGAAGCTTCTTGTAACACCTGCCTGTGCCATTATAATAGAATCACTTCCGACTTCAATATGATCAGCCAAGCCTGCCTGACCTGCAATAACAACTCTGTCGCCGATTTTGCAGCTTCCTGCAATACCAACCTGTGATACAATCATACATCCTTTGCCTATTTTGCAGTTATGACCTATCTGAACAAGGTTATCAATCTTTGTTTGTTCACCGATAACGGTGTTTTCAATAGTTCCTTTGTCGATACAGGTATTTGCGCCGATTTCAACGTCGTCGCCTATAACAACGGAGCCTAATGACGGAATTTTAAATATTTTCTGGTCTGAATTATCCTGTTTTATTGCACCGTCTTGTCTTGCATTTTCAATGTTGTTCGGATTTTCGGTAACAAAGCTGAAACCGTCAGCTCCGATACTTACACCGTGCTGCAGAATAACTTTATTACCTATAATAGCATTATCACCTATATTGCAGCCGGGGTGGAAAAGGCAATTTTCACCAATTTGAACCGAACGGCCAATATATGTGTTTGCAAGAATTTTTGAATTTTTTCCCACGGAAACGTTTCTTGAAATAACAACATTCGGACCGATTGAAACATTTTCACCAATTTTTGCAGTCGGGTGAATTGTTGCGGTCGGGTGTATACCGGGGGTTGATTCCGGCGGAACATAGAATAAATGAAGCAGTTTCATCATTGCTAATCTCGGGCGTTCAGCTTCAATTGTTGAAATTGAATCGAGAGATACCCCAATAGGCACCAAGGCTGCCTTTGCTTTGGTTTTTGAAAGATTTTCAATTTCATCTTCGTTAAGTGCCAGAGCAAGTGTATGTTCATCTGCTAATAATGGCGGACCTAGTCTTGAGATTTTTGCATCTTCGACTTTTGTAAGCATTCCGCCTACTATTCCCGATATTTCTTCCAATGAATATTCTGTCATGATATATTTATCCCTTTTTATATTATTTCTTCTAAATAATAATTGTAATATGCGGGACAAAAAAATACAATTTATTAATTATTTTCATAATCTGTCTGTTTACAATTTATCCATGGCTGAACATGTTTGTTATATAATTAAGCAAGCGAAAATAAGAAGATATTGGAAATGATGAAGCAGCAAGCATTAGCCGTATTTAAAAATATACTGAAAAAGAAATCAACCGATGTTTTTATTCAGGAAAGTAAAACTACGGAACTGAAAAAAACACTTAATATTTTTGATTTGCTGATTTTAGGTGTCAGTGCAGTTGTAGGAACAGGTATATTTACTATTATCGGAAGTGCAATAATCGGAGGTTCCGACGGTATGGGTGCAGGTACCGGTGTTGTTGTTTCAATGCTGATAGCTGCTACCGCAAGCTTATTTTCCGCACTTGCATATTCGGAAATTGCTGCAATGATACCAGTGGCAGGTAGTGCTTATACCTTTACTTATGCAACAATGGGTGAATTTATGGCATGGATGGTCGGCTGGATTCTTATGCTTGAATATGCAATCGGAAATATTACTGTTGCAACCGCATGGACAGGGTATTTAAGCCAGCTTTTGAAAGGTTTTAAACATTGTCTGCCTGCATTTGTTGTTAATTTCCCGTTATGGTTGAGAAATGATTTCCGTTC
>JAEEGL010514223.1_pt1 | contig 10921 bp, 9 predicted proteins | sample 9134231 | NCBI WGS metagenome assembly JAEEGL01 (sample SAMN16246548, study PRJNA631951) | gut metagenome | biome: gut microbiome; feature: rumen; material: fiber-attached | host: Bos | place: Iran: Karaj | collected 2018-10 | reverse complement strand
TATTTTTAATGTGTTCCACGGAGGCGCTATGAAGTTGGAAGACAAAGAGAAGAAAACCGAGCAGAAGCAGGAGAACCAGGGGCAGTACGACAGACTTCTGAAGACCAGGTCCCTTTTTCTGTGCGGTGAGATAAACAAGGACTCGGCCGACAAGCTGATCAAGGACCTTGTGGTTCTCGAGGCGGAAGGCGATGGGCCGGTGAAGATCTTCATCAACTCCCCTGGCGGAGACGTGGATGCGGGCTTTGCGATCTATGACATGGTCAGGTTCGTCTCATGTCCCGTCGTGATGGTAGGTATGGGCCTTGTGGCCAGTGCCGCCGCCCTTGTCCTTCTCGCGGTTCCCGCCGAGAGGCGTGTCGGCCTGCCCAACTCCTCGTATCTGATCCATCAGCCGTTAAGCGAGATGAGAGGAAACGCTACCGAGATAGAGATCCATGCCCAGCAGCTTGAGAAGATGAAGGGCAAGCTCAACAGACTCATCTCAGAGGCCACGGGGGTCTCTCTGGACAAGGTGACTATGGACACCGACAGAGACCACTGGCTGGATGCGGACGAGGCTCTCAAGTACGGTCTGATCAGCAAAGTCGCTTCAAGCAGATCCGAACTCTGAAGATTTTCTACTTTTTTCTCCGAAAACCTGAATATTTCCGGCAATCCTTTCGAATAGGGTTGCATGAGACATAAACGGCTATTACCTTTTGCGCTGCTTTTTCTGTTTCTCGCCGTGTCCTGCGACGGTCAGGGCATTGGCGAGAATGTGAACACCCTCTGCGTTGCAACGTGGAACGTCCAGAACCTCTTCGATGCCAAGCTTGACGGAAACGAGTACGAGGAGTACAAGCCCGACTCCGGGTGGACCGAAGGTGCCTATAGGGCAAGGCTTTCAAACTCGTCCAAGGTCTTGGGAAGTCTCCCTTCAGCCGGATCATATGTGGTTGTGTTGAACGAAATCGAGAACCCAGAAGTCGTAGAAGACCTGATAAAATCCGATGGGATTTCAAAAATGGGCCTTCGTTATTATGCCTGCGCCGGGCTTGAGGGTGCGGCGATCCAGACCGCTGTGACAAGCAGCATACCAATTGTCGGGGCAAGGGTCCATGCGGTGGATGAAGCTCTCAGACCTGTCCTTGAGGTGGAGCTGGACACTCAGTTCGGAAAGCTGTTCGTGCTTGCCGTGCATTTCAAATCCAACATCGGAGGACAGGCGGAGACGGCTCTGGACAGGGAGAAGGGCGGCAAGGTGGTGCGTGAGATCTCCAGACAGATTCAGAGGGAGAACCCAGGCTCCATCGTCCTCGTCTGCGGAGATATGAACGAGGAGTCCTGGGACGGGAACGTGATGGGAAGGCTTCCCGGCTCCGCCGCCCCTCTGAAGGTGAGCGACTCCTTTCTGCGCGACAGCTGGTACTGCTTCTGGCTTGACCAGGATCTTGGACTGTGGCCAAGCGGCTCATACTACTACAACGGGTCCTGGAAGTGCTATGACAACATACTCGTGCCACAGTCCGGCAGGGACGGAACCGGATGGGAGCTGGACTCTTGCGGGGTTGTCTTCCAGGGCATAATCAAGACCGCCGACCAGAAGCCTTTTGCCTGGGACAGGAGCCTTCTCAGAGGGGTGTCCGACCACCTTCCGATCTGGGTCATGTTCTGTGCCTTGGATTGACTACCTTATGGACAGCAAGATTATTTGCAAGTAAGATGTAATCTGAAGTATTGTTGTCCCTCCATGGCCTTCGGATTCCGTGCGGGGACAGTTTGAGACGGTGGTTCGTAGATGGATTTAGTCAAAAAGTTCAAGGAGACTCTGACCTCGGTCATCCCGATCATGGTCATTGTCCTGATCCTCAACTTCACCATTGCCCCGCTGGGAGATCTGCTCTGGCCATTCATATGGGGAGGCGTCCTTCTTGTGATCGGACTCTCCCTGTTTCTCGCCGGAACGGACATCGGGATGGTGCCGGTTGGTGAAAAGCTCGGTTCTGTGCTTGCCCATAAACGCAACGTTTGGTTCATGCTCGGAATTGGTTTCGTCATCGGGTTCGCTGTGACTCTCGCAGAGCCGGATGTGACGGTTCTGGCAAAGCAGGTCCATGGCCTTAACTCCTCAATCAACCAGATGGCTCTTGTGGTCATGATTGCCTTGGGGCTTGCGATCTTCATTGACATAGGGCTTCTCAGGACGGTGGCGGGGTTCCCTCTCAAGTGGGTCCTGATAATCTTCTACCTGATTGTCTTCGTGCTTGTCTGCATTGTGGGGCAGGGGATGGCATCGATCAGCTTCGATGCAAGTGGGGCGACCACCGGACCTCTTGCGGTCCCGTTCATTCTTGCCCTTGGCCTTGGTGTCTCTGCATCGACGAAGAACGACAAGGACGGAAGCTTCGGCCTTACGGGAGTGGCTTCCATAGGACCGATTCTTGCTGTTGCCCTGATGGCCATGGTGGCCAAGTCTGGGACTGCCGAGACTGCGGTGGAAGGCGTGGGGGCAAAGGTGACGCTCATCCATTGCCTCCTCAACACACTGAAGGGGACTGCGATAGGGTTCGGACCGCTTCTGGCCATAATCCTTCTGATGCAGTTCACGATGCTGCACTTCCCGAAGATCAAGTTCAGGAACATCGTGCTTGGAATGACATACAGCTTTGTTGGTATAGTCATCTTCCTGGCGGGGGCGGAATACGGCTTCACTGAGGTCGGAAAGTATCTCGGAAGGACCATCAGCCAGAACTACAGCCCTGTGCTGGTAGTTGTAATTGCTCTTCTGTTCGGCGGAATCGTCGTTTTCGCCGAGCCGGCGGTTTGGGTTCTCACCAAACAGGTCGAGGATGTCACCGCGGGAAGAATCAAGAGGATGCTGGTCATGGTGTTCATCTGCGCCGGCGTCTCCATCGCCGTCGCGTTGGCGATGCTGAGGATTATGCTCAACATCAACTACCTTTGGTTTGTCCTTGGAGGAGTCGGGATTGCCCTTCTGATGACTCTCGTGACACCACCGCTGTTTACGGGAATAGCGTTCGACTCCGGAGGGGTTGCGAGCGGACCGCTGAGCACCTCGTTCCTTCTGGCGTTCGCCTTGGGTGTGTCCGGTTCGGCTGACATGGGGTTCGGCCTGGTCGGGCTTATTGCCATCTCGCCGTTGATTGCCATCCAGATCCTGGGAATAATCTTCAGATTCAAGGAAAAAAAGGGCAGAAAGGAGGTACGCGATGCTGGTACTGCAGAATAATTTGATGATAGCGATAGTCAGCAATGGCCAGTCAGAGCGCTTCATGTCAATCGCCAAGAGAGCCGGCGCCGGTGGAGGGACCGTCATTCCAGCCAAGGGCACGGCATCTAGCAACCTTCTCAGGATTCTCGGACTTGGGACGAAGTCCAAGGAGATGATCCTCATAGTCATAGACAAGGAAAAGGCCAGCAACATTGTGGAGGCAGTCCGCAAGGATGGCAGGATTCAGGGTGTGGCCGCCCTGCTCGGATCGATAAAGGAGAATGAAATGACGACCAAGTGGAAGATGATAACGATAATTGTCAACACGGGATATGCCGATGACATAATGGATGCCGCCAGGAAGGCCGGTGCACGCGGTGGCACGATCACCCATGCCAGAGGTACCGGAACGGCCGAGGACGCGAAGTTCCTTGGTGTGCAGATAGTCCCCGAGAAGGAGATGATCCTGATTCTGAGCGCAGCTGACCAGACCGAGAAGATCGTCAGTGCAATCTCAGCGCTCAAGTGCCTGGACGAGCCCGGCATAGGAATCATCTACACGCAGGATGTTGTCGACTTCAAGAATCTGGACCCTCAGAAATGAGCTCTGAGATCAGAATACTTGCGGGAAAGGAGAAGAATCTCCTCAGGCACCATCCCTGGGTCTTCTCCGGCGCCATGGATGATGCCACAACACCGGACAGTCCCGGAATCTGCAGGGTGGTCACATCCGAGGGACGGTTCATAGCCTGGGGCGTCTATGATGCTGACAGCCACATCCAGCTCAGGCTCCTCTCCTGGGAGGAGTCCGTCTTCCCGGACGAGACCTGGTGGGCAGATACCATAAAGGCCTCGGTTCTCAGACGCAAGGTCTTCTTCGAGGAGAAGGAGAGCCCCACAACTGCGTTCAGGATCATCCATGGGGAGGCTGACATGATTCCCGGTGTAGTTGCTGACGTCTACGGCAAGGTCATCAGGGTTATCATAAGCGCCAGAGTCGCATGGAACATGAGGCAGGTCATCGTCGACGCCCTTGAGGGCATTCTGCATCCGAGTCTCATAGTGCTGAACACGGACTCGTCATTCTGCGCAATCGAGAAGCTCCATGAGGTGACCGAATACTACAAGGGCGGAAAGCGCTTCTCCCCAACCGAACAGCTGGAGGAGATCCGCATCAGGGAGTGCGGAATCTACTATGCGATGGTTCCGGGCTCAGGGCAGAAGAGCGGCTTCTACTGCGACCAGAGAGAGAACCGTAACAGGATAGAGAACTATGTTAAGGGTGCTGTGGTTCTGGACGGTTGCTGCTACACCGGAGGCTTCACCATGCATGCCCTTCGGGCAGGCGCCAAGGAGGTCCATGCCTTCGACAGCTCAGCCGATGCCATCCACAGACTGCTCTCCAACGTAAGGATGAATGTGGAGATGGGAAAGCTCCCGGAAGATGCCCGGGAGAGGGTGACGGCAACTAAGGCCGACATCTTCGAGACTTTGAGGGAAATACCCAGAAACCTCTACGATGTCATCATCCTGGATCCCCCGAAGCTCGCCCAGACGGTGAAATCCCTTGACAGCGCCAAGAGGGCATACAAGGACCTGAACCACATGGCGATGGAGAAGATCAGAAGCGGTGGCATTCTGGTCACCTGCTCGTGCTCCGGTGCGCTGTCCAGAGAGGACTTCAGGACGGTCCTTGCCTGGAGCGCAAAGGATGCCAGGGTCGAGGCCCAGGTGCTGGAGACGCTGGGACAGGCACAGGACCACCCGATTAGGTTGTCGTTTCCTGAGAGTGAATACCTTAAGGTGTTCATACTCAGAGTCATAAGATGAAGTTGTGTGGAGAATTCCGTTTTACCTTGAATAATGGTATTCTTTAGTATTAGTCTATTACCTGCTTTGATTGGAGGGAAATCATGTCAAAGAGATCGATTATCGTAGTTTTAGCTCTCATACTCTGTCTGGCATTCGCACAGAGCGCATTCGCCGAGGGAAAGGAATATCCGAACGAGTACAGGATTTTTGATGTAAAGGCTGGGGATGATGAGTTCTACACACTTGCAGAGGCCTATTGGTTCAACCCGACCGTCTACAGCGTAGAGGTTCTCGAGTTCCTCCAGGCCTATCTCTCCCCGGAAGATCCTGTGACGTTCTTTATGGATGAGGCGATGCTGTCGGATGAGGAGATCGATCAGCAGGCAATCATCTTCCAGTCGTTCCTCGAGCCGGAGTATGTCGGAGCCATCCCGTTTGGATATGTCTGTGACATAGAGGCTCTTGCGGAGATGCTCGGATATGATCTTTTCGACCCGGCAGGACAGTATGACCTGTCATACCATTTCGAGAGCCCATCCTTCTTCGTGGAGCTTTTCCCGAGAGGAATCGGAAGGGCAAACGCCTATGACACATTCAGAAGATGTGCATTGCAGCTTGCAATCTACACCAGCATACACGGACAGACTCCGAGCTTCCAGCTTTGCTATGACTACATTCAGGATGCCTTCGCATACTATGAGGAGCAGTTCAATGCGGCCATGGAGGCTGAGGCAGAGGCTGGAATGAATGTTCCGGAGACTCCGGAAGCTGAGCCGGCAGAGGCGCAGACCAACTGATTTTAGGAGAAAACACATATGACATTTGCTGAGAAAATGAAGGCTAAGGCCATTGCGGCACAGAAATCGCTTGTCCTTCCAGAAGGGCTTGAGCCAAGGACCGTTAAGGCCGCAAGGATGATTCTCGACCAGAAGATCGCAAGTGCAGTTACCCTTGTCGGAAATGTCGAAGAGGTCAAGAAGAACGCTGAGAAGCTCGGTGTGGACCTTTCTGGCATAAGCATCGTAGATCCGCTTGCCAGCGACAAGAGAAAAGCCTATGCCACCGAGTACTATGAGCTCAGGAAGGCCAAGGGCATGACAGAGCAGGAAGCCAACGAGCTCATCGTCAACGAGCTCAGATGGGGTGCCATGATGGTCCACCTCGGAGATGCCGATGCCATGGTCGCTGGAGCCAAGAACACCACAGGTGATGTCCTTAGGGCCTCGTTCCAGATCATCAAGTGCCGCCCGGGCATCAAGAGCGCCTCCTCATGTTTCGTCATGGCAACGGACAAGAAGCAGTATGGTGTTGACGGAACCCTGATCTTCGCTGACTGCGCAACCATCCCGAATCCGACTGCAGAGCAGCTTGCCGAGATCGCAGAGGCTTCCGCCCTCTCATGCAGGACCTTCCTCAACGCAGAGCCGGTTGTGGCCATGCTTTCCTACTCGACTAAGGGAAGCGCAAAGGGAGAGCTGATCGACAAGGTCACCACAGCCCTTTCATTGGTCAAGGCAAAGTGCCCTGAGCTCAAGGTGGATGGAGAGCTCCAGCTTGATGCCGCACTTGTACAGTCCGTGGCAAACCAGAAGGCACCGGGCTCTGATGTCGCAGGCCATGCCAACGTTCTGGTCTTCCCGGATCTCCAGGCAGGAAACATCGGATACAAGCTCACACAGAGACTTGCAGGCGCTGAAGCCTATGGTCCGATCCTCCAGGGATTCGCAAAGCCGGTGTCGGACCTTTCAAGAGGATGCAGCTCGGAGGACATCGTCGTCACAGCCGCAATCACCCTCGCTCAGGCAGCAACCTGCTGACAATTCGGCACGTTTTTCGTCCGGTCGGTCCCCGACCGGATTTTTTTTGCTTTTTTTTCTCAGAAACCTGAATATTTCCGACAAAGTTTTCCAATAGGGTGGTGTGAGAGGAAAGGCCAGATTCACCCATGCACTGACAACTCTTTTTGTAACTTCCGTCCTCTCGCTCGGTCTGGTGAACAGCACCGTCGGCAATGCGATCTGCACTGTTGCGTATCCTATTGCCTTGTTTGTCACTGCAGTAGCGGTTGCCGGCGGTGCCTTCACCTTTCCATCGAGGGATTTCGCCTGTGCCCTGCTTCTGGGGCTCTCCCTCGCCCTGTTCATGTTCTCCAGAATCCGTGTTATGACCAGTCTCAGCCTATGCTTCGAGCCTCAGAGAATCGTTTCGATAGAAGGCCGCACCGTCTATGACTCCTCTCTGACAGAGAAGGGGAACCACATGATGAAGATAATGCTAAGCGGATGCAGGTCCGTATGCGGGGACTCCGGAAGCGCGTCCGGTCTGGTCACCGTCATTGGTGACAGGGTTGAGATCATCTCATCCGGCACCCGTGTCCGTCTTTACGGCCGCTTCTCGGACACGCTTTTCGTCTATGAGAGGATACAGGTCATCGCTCGGGGACGGGTGAATGATATCAGGGAGTATCTGATCTCGCTTCTTGAGCACCGGATGGCTTTCTTGAAGGACCATCCCTCCACGCTTAGCGCTTTGCTCCTGTTCGGCCGGTCGGACTATGGGTCCTCCCCGATACGGGAGCTTGCACGCAACTGCGGGTGCTCGCATATCCTGGCCCTGTCAGGGATGCACCTGGGGATTCTTGCCTCCATGTGCAGAAGGCTGTTCGGAAAGAGGCATCTCGGCATATGCGTCTCAATGGCGGCTGTTCTAGCCTTTGTGTTCATAGCGGGGGCAAGACCCTCTCTGGTTAGAGCCGCCTTGGCGTTCGCCTTGCCTTTTGTAGACACGGCTTTCAGACCTTTGGCCGTGTTTCTTCTCCAGATGGTCCTCTTCCCCGCATCAATGACAGAACTCGGATGCTGCTACGGTTATGTGGCGGTGTCTGCAATAGTCTGTCTTTCCCCCTACATCAAGGCCATGCTGTTCCAGTGGTTAGGCAAGGCTTCGAACCTTCTCAGCGCGACGCTTTCCGTCATGGTCCTGAGCGCACCCATTCAACTTCTGTTTGACGGCAAGTGGCATCCAGCGGCGATTGTCGCATCCCCGGTTGCGGCCTTCCTTGCCGCATGCTCCATGGTGCTGGGCCTTCTTCTGCTCGCTTTCGGACGGATGGGCTTTCTGGTCAGACTCAACGGCCATGTGTACCAGGCTCTTGAGGGTATGTTCTCGCTCTTCGGCGCCTGGCCCTCAGCAGGTTGGAAGGGCTATGCGCTGTTCGTTGCGGCCTTGGCCCTTGCACTTCTCGTTTCGGCCATAGTGCGGAAAACCATGAGAAGCGGATGCGGGATGATATTCAACTCTTTCCCATAATTGGCTATAATCGCATCAGACATGGCGATCTGGGATTTCGATTACAGTTCAGTCTCCTCAATTGCAAGGCTCCTGGAGGACAACGGCCTTTCGATGACCAAGAAGTTCGGTCAGAACTTCCTGGTATCTATGCCCGCGCTTGACAGGATCGTGGAGCTCAGCGGCTCCTCGACCGGGATGAGGGTCTGGGAGGTCGGACCTGGAATCGGGGCTCTCACGACAAAGCTGCTCAGAACAGGTGCCTCTGTCACAGCCTTCGAGATTGACCATGGCTTCTGCAGGATCCTTCGTGAGAAGGCCTACGTGGAGGAGCCTGGCTTCACTTTGGTCGAGGGCGATGCCCTTAAGACCTGGAAGGGCGTGTGGAAGGAGGACGGGACCCCTGATGTGATCTGCGCCAATCTTCCCTACAACGTCGGGTCGGTATTCATCGCCTCCATCATCGAAAGCCGATGTCTGCCCCAGACTATGGTCTTCACACTCCAGAGCGAGGTGGTGGACAGAATCTGTGCAAAGCAGGGGACTGAGGACTTCTCGGGGTTCTCGATCCTGACCGGAATTGACTACGAGAACGCAGAGGCCTTCAAGCTCAAGTCCGGGTGCTTCTTCCCGCCTCCGAATGTCGACAGCTCCGTCGTTGTGATGAGACGCAGGGAGAAGCCGCTAGTACCCACGGAGGAGGCTTGCGCGTTTCTGAATCTCGTCCGGGTCCTCTTCGCGCAGAGGAGGAAGACCGTAAAGAACAACCTCAAGGTCCTTGGAAAGGGCTCCGATGTAGTTGATGCAGCCCTTCTGGGGGCCAACATCAGAGAGACGGAGCGCGCCGAAAGGCTCTCCATACAGCAGATTCTGGATCTGAAGAGGGGTCTTGGCTTATGAAGGTCTTCATCTACACCCTCGGATGCAGGGTCAACCAGTGTGAAAGCGAGGCGATTGCGGAGTCGTTTTCAAAGGCCGGCCATGAGGTTCTGAAATCCTTCTCCGGTGCCGATCTGGCCATAGTCAACACATGCACCGTAACAAGCAAGGCCGAGCAGAAGGCGAGACGCGAGATTAGGCTCTTCGCAAAAGGCTGTCCTACCGTTGTCACCGGCTGCTATGCCCAGGTGAGCCCAAAGGAGATCGAGGCGCTTTCGCCCAATGTGGTTGTGCTGCCGCTTGTGAGAAAGCCGGAGCTTCTGGGGCTTGCTCAGTACCTTGCGCTCCAGAAGGGATCAGTTCTGGATTCGGTCAGGTCCTACATCTCATCATCCAGGGATTCCGGGACCCTGTTCGACTTCGCTCCGTCCGAGTTCTCGTACCACAGCAGATCATATCTCAAGGTCCAGGACGGATGCGACAACAACTGCGCCTTCTGCAGGGTACATATAGCACGCGGCAAGTCACAGAGCCTTTCCTGGCAGACCGTCGTCGAGAGGGCTTTGGAGATTGAGAAAAAGGGCTACCATGAGATAGTCCTAACAGGTGTGAACCTGACCATGTACGACCATCAGGGAAGAGGCCTTGGGGGGCTTCTGGAGCATCTTCTGGAAGCCGTGGGGCCAGACATGAGATTCAGGCTCTCCTCACTTGAGCCCGACCATATAGACGACCTTCTTCTGAATCAGCTCCGTGACCCGAGGATGCAGCCTTACTTCCACATCCCGATCCAGAGCGCATCGGACAAGGTCATAAAGAGGATAAACAGGACATATGACAGCAGCCATCTCGAGTATGTCATAGACAGACTCAGAGCGATAAAGGATGACCCGTTTCTGGCTTGTGACATAATCACCGGCCTTCCCGGTGAGGACGAGAGGGAGTTCGAGGTCACAAGGTCCTTCCTTGAGAGGCATAGGTTTGCACTGATGCATGTGTTCCCTTTCAGCCCAAGACCTGACACCGCACTCGAGAACGCCCGCGACAAGGTCACGGAGAGCGTCCGAGACGAGAGGGCCGCAATCCTCAGGGACCTCTCTCTGAAGCTTAACAGGGACTATGTCCAAAGGCAGGTTGGGAAGACCGCGGAGGCGATCTTGGAGGGCAGGCATCTGGGCAGATGGCATGCCCTTACGGGAAACTATCTGAAACTGGACGTCTCGAACGTCCCTGACTCTGCGTCCGTTGGAGACCTCTTCCCGGTAAGGGTGGTTTCTGATTCAGAGGCCGAGGTCCTGAGGTAGGTATGGATATTGTCATTCACGAGTACGAGATTCTGGACTCCACCAACAGACTTCTGATTGACATGGCAAGAGAAGGCGCTCCATGCGGTACGGTGGTCTGGGCCCATAGGCAGAGCTCGGGCAGAGGGAGGCTCGGGAGAAGCTTCTCGTCCCCGGACGGCGGCGTATACGTCAGTCTGCTTCTCCCTCTTCCCAAGGAGAGCAAATCGGTCTCGTTCTCTCTGACCGCGATGGCCGGTGTAGCGGTTAAACGCACAATTAATCAAGTGTGTGGCATAAATTGCGGCATCAAATGGGTCAATGACATCATCCTCAACGGGAAGAAGGTCAGTGGCATCCTCGCCCAGGTGGCCTCGGACAAGGTTGTCATGGGCATAGGAGTGAACTACACGACACCCAAGTCCGAGTTCCCTGCAGAGCTTAG
>JAEEGL010290123.1_pt1 | contig 10921 bp, 9 predicted proteins | sample 9134231 | NCBI WGS metagenome assembly JAEEGL01 (sample SAMN16246548, study PRJNA631951) | gut metagenome | biome: gut microbiome; feature: rumen; material: fiber-attached | host: Bos | place: Iran: Karaj | collected 2018-10 | reverse complement strand
CCGAATCGGAGATTTTTCAGACTCTCTAACACTTCTGGCGGAGACCAACCTCGATATAATCGAGGCGGTAATAGATAAAGCAAAGCCCAGGGTGGCAGTAATAGACTCCATACAGACTATGATAAGTGATGATGTAGCCTCAGCGGCAGGAAGCGTATCCCAGGTCAGGGAAAGCACAGCGAGACTTATGAGACTGGCCAAGGATAAAAATATCACCATATTTGTAGTGGGGCACGTAACCAAGGAGGGTGTTGTTGCAGGACCGAGAGTGCTTGAGCACATGGTTGATACCGTGCTTTACTTTGAGGGTGAGAGGCATGCTTCCTATCGTATCCTTAGGGGAGTTAAAAACCGTTTCGGTTCCACCAATGAGATAGGCGTTTTTGAGATGTCCGAGTCCGGACTTAGAGAGGTGGCTAATCCTTCAGAGTATATGTTGGACGGCAAGCCCGAGGGTGCCAGCGGATCGGTGGTGGCCTGCTCCATTGAGGGTACCAGACCTCTTCTTATCGAGATACAGGCGCTGGTGTCCCACAGTGCTTTTAATATGCCCAGGCGAACAGCCACCGGCTGTGATGCCAACAGGGTGAATCTACTTATAGCCGTTATTGAAAAGCGGCTGGGTTTGCGACTGGGAGATCATGATGCCTATGTCAATATTGCGGGCGGTATTAGGATGAATGAACCTGCCATTGATCTGGGACTGGTTCTGGCATTGGTTTCCAGCTTCAGGGAGAGGCCTATAGACGAAAAGATGCTTTGCTTCGGTGAGGTGGGCCTGTCCGGAGAGGTAAGAAGTGTCAGTCAGGCATCGGCCCGTGTTAGCGAGGCGGCTAAGCTGGGATTTGAGTCGGTGATGCTTCCGGAGTCCTCACTCCGAAGCATAGAAAAGCCCCCGAAGGGTCTTAAACTCATAGGAGTCAGGACCATCGCGGAGGCTGTAGATAATATGTAGATATCAGAAAAGTGCTTCCTTTACAGAATTTTCTGATGCGGATGCGGAGTAAAGATAAACCGTATCTCCTTCGTTAAGTACGAGATCGGACCGTGGTATCATGGTCCGGTCTTTTCTTTTTACCATGACGATAATACTTCTGCGGGAGATATCCAGATCCCTGATGGCGCATCCGTTCCAATCATGATCATGGCCAAGAAGGATCTCCTTGAAGTGAACGGGTGTACTTGACTTATGAGGCTCCGCACCTATGACTAAGGTGTCGCCTGCGCGAAGGACCGTATCTCCCCGGGGAACGAGAGTCTCTTTGCCGCGGAGGACACAAGCTATAAGAGCGCCCTTGGGAAGTCCAAGGTGACGGATACAGGTATCGGCCCATCTGTCATTTTCTTCAATCTTGAGCTCGATGAAATGGATATCCTCCTCAATTGCATAGTCGCCGAAACGCTTGAGCCTGGAATACTGCTCCACGAATCCGGCGGAAATAATACCGGTAGGGATGGCAACCATGCCAACCCCCAGAAATGAGATGAATATTCCGAGGGTCTTGCCCAAAGTCGTCACAGGGTAGATATCACCGTAACCTACAGTGAGCAGGGTAGATGCAGACCACCATATGCCGGAAAAGGCGTTGGAGAAAACCTCCGGCTGTACCTCATGCTCAACGGAATACATGCAAAGGGATGAAGCCAGCATAAGTACCAAGATGATAAATACAGAGGACAGGAGCTGCATCTTTTTTGCAGTGAGGACCTCAGTAATAACATTGAGTGAATCGTAGTAAGCATTGATCCGGAAGAGCCGCATGATACGAACGACTCTGATCATCCTGAAGGCCACAACTCCTCCCGGGAAGAAAAAGGGAAGATAGTAGGGCAAAAACGACAGAAGATCTATGATACCTGAAAAGGAGCGTATGTATTTGAACACAGCCTTACCTTCGGAAAGCTCGGGATATAATTTGCCTGCGGTTATAAGCCGAAGTATATAGTCTACCGCGAAAAATGCCACAGTTACAGACTCTATGATACTAAAGATATTTCCGTAGGCGGCATGAGCCTTGTCATAGGTATTGGCAATGCTGACGGTCAGGTTTAGAAGCAGTGCCAATGTACTTATGACGTCATAGCTTTGATTGATCCTGTCATTGATCACGCCAACACTGACCATATTAAAAAGGCGGTCTCTGAAATGATCCCAGGAAAAGGTGCTGCTTTGTGATGACATAACTCTCCTAATTCTATGATACTTCAGCAGTGTAAGGGGTGGTTGTGTTGTCCCTTCGTTTCATGCGGTCGTATCGGGCAACTATACGGGGTTCCCAGATGTAGTACAGGAACTTGCCATCCAGATCAAAGAAAAAGACTATGAAAAGTATAACATAACTGATCCCCAACAGTTTAAGGATCTTAAAAAGTATCTTCATGATATAAGTCTCCTTTCGGACTTACCAACTCTCGTCGTCATCAAAATCAACCAGTGTAGGATCCAGAGGCTCCTCCCTCATAACGGTCACCATGTAGTCGTTGATTATAGATCGGATCTCTTTTCTGGATACGGTACGCTTGTCCGGAAGTGCATGAGGAACCCAGATGGCGTGGATGCCTCGCTTGCGGAATTCATCCTCAAACATTCCCTTGATACCCTGCATGCCCTTGCATTGCAACTGGTCGTACATGATGACCATATCACAGTTGAACTGCTCCATATATTTCCATAGCTGGAAGATATGCTCATGACCACCTACTGCCATGGAGCGCATGGGTGCAAGCTCATTGTACCTTGCAAGATCGTCCAGGGCGTGCTCATAAGTATCGGTTCTAAGATACTGGTCAAACATGAGGGAGTCCATATTGATGATGGTATTGATACCCCAGCAGTTGTATGCCCAGGTGCACCAATGTGAGTAATAGAGTGGTGCGCAGCTCCAGGCGATGGCGCGGTGTCTGGTCTTGGGGAAGGTGACCAGTTTTTTCTCTACACACTTGTCCATGATCTTTTTTACATGGGCGTCAACCTGATGCCAGATGGGACGATCACCGTCCTGGGAATAGTAAATGCGGTAAAGAGCCTGAGCTACGCTGTTGATGGGATAGTAGGGTGTGTTGGCAGCTACGTCCCACTTTTCGTGCTCGAATTCTGTCAGCTCATTGAAACTGTCGGCGTATTTTTTGTACTGCTCAAAATCAAAAGGTATACCGGTCTGTTCCTCAATAAACTTCCAGCAGCCCTCGATCTCCGACATACAGTGCTTATGTGTCAGTGGATCATCAAAGCGCATGGGCTGAGGCATGGCATAAAGAGGACGGTTTAAGAACCAGTCTGTAATAATAGATGTAGCAACGGACCCGTCGCAGGCCTCATTGGAGGTGACCATGACAGGGCTGTAGTCCGGGTAATCATCCAAAACAAAGATGCCTGATTCTGCCTGACACATGGGGCAGGGATCTCCCGGAAGGCCTATGGACTGCATGGCGTCGATATAATTGAGTACCGTCTTGTTGTTAACGTGGCAGGTAACAAAGTAGGGTATCATCTGGAGAGGCACATCATCCATAACGTCTCGCCAAGGATAAAAGATATTGCCGCTGACGGTTTCATCATGGGCGATGGTCTTATACCAGAGGTCATTTTTTTCACCGGCATGAAGCTTGGTATCTGCCGCAAACATGCGCATGAACTGGCGGATGGTCTCGCTTACCATACCGCGATAATGCCAGGCGCTGGCGCGAAGAGCGGGACCCCGAAGTCCCTCGAGACCACGGTCGAACCAGTGCATTACGGAAAGATAGGTCTGACCGATCCAGCGATAACGCCAGATACCGGTGAAGAATTTGAGGGGCTCGTCACTACCAAGGATGTCCATCACCATGTGAGCGTAGTTGTAAAGCCAGATCATATTGAAGTAGTACATGGTATCGGGTACGCCTCGCCACTCGCGATGCTTGTAGAGGCCGGTATTGCCGATATAAAGATCACCCAGGCGCCGTTCCTCGTGTTCTTTGCCGTACCAGAAATCATGAAGGACCTTTTTGGGATCCAGAGTCTTTTGCTTTTCTTTTATTTTTTCGTGTCTTCTTTCACGACGGTTTTTGGCCTCGCCGCTTTTGATATCATCTACCACACGCTCGCCCAGGGAAACGGCGTAAAACTGATCAAGAAATTTTTTTATTGACGGTTTTTTCATGACTGCGCCTCCTCCCTGTTAAGTCTCTTAAGTTCGATGCTTTCGACAAAAGCCTGAAAACGTGTACGGAGCTGACCGGTGGCGTTGTTAACGTATTCTTTTTCGATGGAGCATACCGGTATACCGTAATCTCGAGGAAAGATCAAAGTGTCAATGGTGCGCTCATAACTCCAGTACTCACAGAATTTCATCTGTTCGATGATGATGCCGTCCGCATGATAATCACGGGCGAGATCTGCAATGTATTGCTTTCTTTCACGCATGATGTGCTGTTCCATAAAGCGTGCACACATGTTGTTGATAAGATAATGTCTGGCAATGGCTCGAAGGGGAGTCTCACCGTCTCTTATGATGATCTCTTCACGACCGGGGAGAGAGCCGTAGCAGTGTCTGTCGGCTACTACAAGGGCGCCGCAATCCTCGATGAGTTTGACAAAGTCGGGATCGTCATTTTCAGATCCTGCCAGAACAACACGAACCCGGAAAGGATTGCGTTCGTCCGCTTCTCGGGTACGGAGATCCTCAAGTACCTCTTCCAGTTTGGGAATGATCAGATACTTGGGACAGGTGAGAGATACCAGCATGATAAGTGAAAACTCATAGCCCGTAAGGACAGGGCTTTCCTGCTTGCGGTAGTTACCAATCTCGGTAATGATGCGGCACAATTTGTTGTGCTCATCGATTGCCTTTATGATGGCCTCATCGGAAGTATCGATACCGAAGCGCTCCCGAAGGGGATCAAGCACGTGCTTTTGAAGCTGTCGCTCATAGTGATCTATGGAGTTTTCGTTTTTCTTGAATGGAACATCGGTGAATTCGCAGAAAAAGTCAGGATTGTTAATAACATCCATCATCTGAAGATGCTCCTGGAAACGGCAGGTAACGGTACAGGTCTCGGTTGCCATCTGGGCGTCGAGAAAATTAAAACCGCCCTCAAGAGCACGCTCCAAAAGACAGCGTCCGTACATACAGGTACGATTGGACATGTAATAGGTTGCCATATCGGGGGAAGTGCTTCGCGGAGCGCGAAGTCTCACGGAAAAACACCCCGGCAGATCTAAAAGGACCTCCGGCATGAAATAGCAGGTGTAGCCCAGAGCACGGTGCCCCTCTTCCTTTGCCCGGCGGACCAGTTCGTTATTGGCTTCCTGAAGCAGGTCCTCAAACCAGATCAGATGCTTTAGATCCTTCATTTTAAATGCCCTCCCCCCTGTTGTTTTGTTCAAAGATAAGGTCAGTTTAACATATGTTACAAAAAAAGAAAACTACATCTAAAGAACTTGTAAAAACTCCACAAATATGTTTGAATGAGAATAGTGTAACTAAAACAGTTCAAGGAGGAGAAAAATGTCCGAAAAAGCAACAGTTATAGCCCTTTCCGGCAAGGGGGGAGTGGGCAAGACATCATTGTCTGCGGCAATTGTCCGCACACTTACAGAGGAAAAGCCTGATAGCAGGATACTGGCTATAGATGCTGATCCGGCAGTAGGTCTTTCGGTTGCTCTGGGGATCAGTGTGGGGGAGACTTTGGATGAGGTTCGCCAGAGAGTTGCAGCCGAGGTGGAGAATGGAATGAGCGAGACTCAGGACATCCTGGCAGAGGCAAAATATCATCTGTTTGATGCCATAACCGAGGAGCGGGGATTCGCTTTCCTGGCTATCGGCAGGCCGGAGGCGGCAGGATGCTACTGCGCCATCAATACATATCTCAGACAGGTAATCAGTCTTTTGGCAGACCAGTTCGACTATGTCGTTATAGACGGTGAGGCAGGTATCGAGCAGATCAACCGTCGTGTTATGGAGAAGGTAACGCATCTGGTGCTGGTATCCGATCAGAGCCGCAAGGGTATTGAGATCATCAAGACTATCAACAAGGTATCCAATGAACTTGTGATGGCAGATAAGTCCGGAGTCGTACTTAATAGGGTTATGCATCCGGATCTTGTCAAAGAGTCCGATCTCGGAGGCATACCTCTTCTTGCAGTCATTGAGCCTGACGAGGCGCTGGCACTCAATGATATTGAGGGGACGAGTGTGCTGGATATGACATCTGAGAGTAAGGTGCTTAAGGGAGCACGGGAAGTATTGGGGAATCTGGGAGTTATCTGATAAAGCGCTGAGATTATGTAAGGGGGGATTTTATTGAAAGATCTTAAGTATATGATCGAGTTCGAGGATCTGCTTCAAAGTGCGGACAACGATCTCGTCAGACAGGCTCAAAAGGATGGCAATTTTGCTATAGGCTATACCTGTTATCACATGCCGGAGGTCCTTCTCAATGTTGACAAGTGTTTTTCGGTCAGACTGAGAGCACCCAGGAGTACCTCCGTGGATATTGCGACTTATTACATGTCCAATTATACATGCGAGTTTGCCCGCTCTCTTTTGGAGAGAGGAATAGAGGGGGGCTATGCTTTTTTGGATGGCATAGCCGGAGTGGATGCATGCTCGGCAATGAACCGCTGCTATGAGCATATGGAGATCCTTGGGATCAACGAAAAACCAAACTTTTTCGTTACCCATTGCGATATTCCTTACAAGATTGAGGATTATACCGTAGATGCCATGACGACACAGATGCGGCTTCGTCTTTTGAATGTGATGCATGAAAAGTGCGGAGTGGATACGTCGGATGAGGCAATACTTGCTGCAGTTGATGAGCATAATGAACTGTGCAGGATCATGTCCGAGATCGGAGATATGCGCAAGCAGGATAATCCACCTATCACCGGATATGAGTATCATGTGCTTTGTCTGGTTTCGTACTGTTGTCCGACATCGTACATCCTGCCCAAACTTCGAGAGACTGTTGAAGAGATCAGATCCAGAGTTCCCGATGAGAAAAAGTGGTATCGTGCCAGAGTGGCAGTTGTTGGTTCAGAGGTGGATGATCTGGATTTCACCAGACTTTTGGAGGAGTCCGGAGCCTTTGTTGTAGCTGACAGATTTTGCTACGGCAGCAAACCCGGCCGCGAAGAGATAAAGATCGACAGAAACGGAGATATCTTGAGACAGATAGTAGAGCATTATATGCGTACTTCTGAGTGTGCCCGCTACATGAGCGAGGAAAAGATCAGCCAAAGGCGTGTAACAGCAGATAGTCTTGCCAGAGATTACAGGGCAGACGGAATAGTATTTGAGCAGATGAAGTTCTGCGATTTCTGGGCTTTTGAGAGACCCCTTGCAAGTCATATCCTGCAGGAGGAGTTTGGCTGGCCGGTTCTTTCTATAGACAGGCCTTACAGTGTCCGTTCTTCGGGACAGCTTAGGACCAGATTCCAGGCCTTTGTTGAGGCATTGGAGATCAAAAAGATCCAGCAGAGGGGAGGTGAGGTCTGATGGCGAAATATCCCGATCCGTCCTTTTTCAAAAAGAAGGACAAGATGAACCTGAAGCTTCAGGCAGAAAATATCAAGGAGATCGGCGGTATCGTCGGCAGGATGCTCCTTGAAAATGACTGGAAACATACAGCAGGCCAGATAGCTGAGAATTTCAAGGCTACAGGCAAGCGATTGTCATACGAGGCTTCACTTGCGGCAAGTATGGACGTTGATCAGTGGAAGGATTTTCTCTTGAACGGAGAAAAGCAGCTGGGCAAACTTTACCGCAGAGGTAAGATGGCTACGGTCAGACGTGAGTGGAGAGGTATCAAGGATACCGGTGTTGACTTTTATGAATGGTGTCGGATGTGGGGGATGCTGCTGGCAACCTTCAGCAAGGATCTGATACCATCCCTCAACGGGGCACTTCACTACAGATGGATGATTTCATACTTCTGCTGCCACAGTTTCATGGATAAAAATACCCTGGGGCTCCGGAGCAAGGCTCTCAAGATGCATCACGAGCTCATATACGCTATTTTCCGCTATGTGGCTGAGAACCTGGTGTTCCTTATGAAGGCAGATGAAAAGGGTGGTAATTCAGAGGAACTATCCAAAAAGATCGTTCTCCTGGATGAGATGACCATGGCTCAGATCATGGCCGGTTTCCCTGATCTGGTAGGTATTCCCTATCAGCTCATGCCCGTATTCCTGCTTTCGGAGATAGACCAGTTGGCCTGCATGCCTTACATCGATGCGGTTGAGTCCTATGGTCTGCCTTCGGACACATGTCCTGTACCTACTTCCGAGTGCGGAGCTTGCGTTGTGGATGCACTTCCTCATATGGGAGCATGTTTTATCTCAAGTTCCATGCCCTGTGACGGTTCGGTTATGGCATCCTCATATACATCCAGGAGATTTAAGGATCTGCCTACCTACCATTTGACATTCCCAGTCAGATACGAGGATGAGTCGGTAATGGAGGCAGCGGTTAAGGACATCAAAGGCTGCATTCGTTTTATAGAGGAGCAGACGGGAGCCAAGTGGAGCTGGGATGCTTATTTTGAGGCCATGAAGAGATTCAATAAGGAGACAGAGTACGAGCTGGCTAAGTGGGAGGTTAATCAGACTCCTTATCCTCAGCTTATCGGTCCCTGTTATGAGCTTTTCAGAAAATGGAATTACGAAATGGACGGCGGTATCGATCCGCGCATCATGAAGACCTTTGAAAAGGTGGACAAGCTCATGATGAAGGCCTACGAAAACAGAGAGGAACCCTGGCGCGGCAAGATGCGTCATCGTGCTATCGTATGGTCAGTTCCGGCTCATTATTACGCTAACTTTTCCAACTGGCTGGCTAACTGCTGGGGTATCAATGTCCTTGTTGAGATGGAGAGTTTGAATTTCACCAAGCCTCTTGAGACAGAAGACAAGGAAGAGGCCCTTCGTGATATGGCTCGGCTTTACGAGCGCATGGTCATGAGACGTCATACCAATGGTGGGTACGATCACGTACTTACTGAACTTTGGAGACAGGTTGAGATCTGGAAGCCGGATATCGTCATCATGTATCAGCATGTTTCTTGCAAGAACATGTCCACCTTAAATGGCTTGTTTGATGATCAGGCCAGAGAACACGGCGTGAGACTGATCTGGATCGAACACGATCTGATGGATCCTCGTACAGTTTCAAGAAGTGATATGAGGGCCAAGGTCAATGAATACATGCGGACTGTCATGCGGGAGGAACCGCTTGATCCCAGTCTTGTAGATTTTGAAGATGATGCGTCGTGGTAAAAATTAGGAGGGTGAGTTATGAAATATTATGGCGGATGTGACGTAGGTTCTACATACACCAAGGCAGTTATCCTTGACGAGGAGGGGAGGATAGTTGCGGATACAACCATTAAATCAAAGATAAAGGCAGAGGAGTCAGCACGCATGGCCATGAAGGAAGTCTGTGATAAGGTTGAAGGTCTCAGTGACGCAAAGGATCTGGCCTACCTTATCGGTACCGGTTATGGCCGCAACAAGGTTCCTTTCGCTGACGAAAATATCTCCGAGATATCCTGTCATGCCATGGGAGTTCATGTGACGGATCCGGCGGTCAAGGCTATCATCGATATCGGGGGACAGGATATCAAGGGTATCGATATCGATACTGACGGTACGGTTAAAAACTTTGCCATGAACGATAAGTGTGCGGCAGGAACAGGTAGATTTTATGAGGCTATGGCAAGATCCTTTGAGATGAGCCTGCCTGAGTTTTCCAAACTTTCTCTTAATGCCAAGGATGTGATCCCCATCACAGCTCAGTGTACCGTTTTTGCTGAGTCTGAGGTCATCACCCTTGTTGGTGAGGGCAAGCCCATGGATGAGATCGCAGCGGGTATCCAGATGGCGGTTGCTAAGAGATGCTTTGTTATGGCTAAAAAAGCAGGGGCTACAGACTCCATTACACTTACTGGCGGTTGCGCTAAAAATGAGGGTCTTAAAAAGGCCATTGAGCACGTTCTCAAGCTTAAAGTCGTTAATCTGAAAACGGACCCGCAGCTCATGGGAGCTCTCGGCGCGGCTGAGTATGCCCGTCAGAAAGGAAAGGCCAGAAGATGAAAAAGTTTTTAAAACTGATCATTAAAATACTTTTCGTGTCCGTTTTCGGACTTTTTATCATCTATTTTCTGAACATGGATCAGAAACTTATGGAGTGGGCTTATAAGCGTGTCAATGAAATATTTGACAGGAAAAAGACAGATCTGAATTTCTGACGGGAGAAAGTAGATGAAGCTTTATGACAAACTGATAGAACACACCCTGACCGAGATCAAAAAGCTTCCGGTGACGATAAGTCCGGCTTCGGACCAAAAACCCTGGTCCGATCCCGGAGTCAGTGAGTTGGTCATGTTGAGGGACAGTGCGTATGAACTTGGAGGGAGCGGACAGCCTTCAGTCAATTACACGCTGATCACTACAGGAGGCTCCGTCACGGAGGACGAGATATGGCTTGCAGGACCGGATCTTAAAGATATAAAAAAAGATGTGGCCTTTGCAAGGATAGTCATTCTGGAGACAGAGGATCTGGGAGATGATGACGAGGAGGTTTACAATGCCATCAGGGGGATGGAATTTGTACGCTACCACGTTTTTCCCAAAGGCTATATGGTGAGGGTTTCGTCACGCAGCAATCAGGAGCAGGTCCGTATCAGTAGGGATGCTATCGGAGCCGGGATCAGTTTTGCATCCGTTGGCGCGGCATATATCAAAAAGTACAGGGAGATCGAGGCAGTCAAGCACGTGAGGATCATTTTCCTGGCGGATCTTCCGGAACTTACGGAGGCACTGGTACCCAATGCTTCCAAGGCGGACGAGATTACCAAGGCCCTGACTCATATCATGGATGGTCTTGATACTGACTGCAATCACTGCCAGATGAAGCCGGTATGTGACGAAGTAGAGGGG
>JAEEGL017240346.1_pt1 | contig 10922 bp, 7 predicted proteins | sample 9134231 | NCBI WGS metagenome assembly JAEEGL01 (sample SAMN16246548, study PRJNA631951) | gut metagenome | biome: gut microbiome; feature: rumen; material: fiber-attached | host: Bos | place: Iran: Karaj | collected 2018-10 | reverse complement strand
GGAAAGCGGCGCCGATGATGCCGGCATCATTGCCAAGTGCGGCACAAGCCAGCTTCGGTCCGTTCACTTCCTTGCAGTAAACATAGCGCATCAGGTGCTGACGGATCGGGCGAAGCAAGCGCTCACCCTGAGCGGAGATACCGCCGCCAAGCATGACAACTTCAGGCTGGAAAATATTGACCAGATTGATGATGCCTTCTGATACGTAGAAAATATAACGGTCAACGACTTCGATCGCAACCGGATCGTTCTCATCCGCGGCTTTGAAGACCGCAAGGCCGTTCAGCCCGCCGCGCTTCTTGCGCTTCTGGGCGAGAATGCTCTCCGGATGAGCCGCAGCCGCTGCATTGCCCATACGGATCAGCGCCGTCGCCGAGGCATAAACCTCCCAACATCCGAGACGTCCGCAGTTGCAGGGCTCGCCGCCGCTCATAATGACCATATGGCCGACTTCAGCACCGGCATTATTGATACCGTCGTACACCTTGCCATCGAGGATGATACCCCCGCCGACACCGGTTCCGAGGGTTACAAGGATCGCATCCTTTGCACCCTTCGCCGCGCCGAACAGGGTCTCGCCAAGCGCTGCGACATTTGCGTCGTTGTCGATCTTGACCGGTACCGGAATGAGCTTCTCCATCGCGTCTCTGAGCGGGACATTGTGCCAGAACAGATTGTTGGAGAAAAGGATCATACCGGTCTCTTTCTGGGGCGTACCGGGACTGCCGATACCGATCTGCTCGATATCCGAAACCTCAAGTCCGGCTTCCTTAACCAGATCAAGCACAAGCTTGGCCATATCGTTGACCACTTCCTGCCAGGGACGTTCTGCCCCGGTCGGAGCACTCTTTTTCAGGACGATCTGTCCTTCTTCGTTGACAAGACCAACCGCAATGTTGGTACCGCCAAGATCAATACCGACTCTCATAATGCTTACCCCAAAATCTGAAGATATACCGCTCTTCCTTCAAGACCGACTGTCTCGCCGGCAGCAGGAAGAAGAATGGTGTCTCCCTTACGGAACGGAATGCCGTCGATCTTACCGCTGCCCTCGACGATCATGACGATCTGGAAGCGGTCGGTCGTTACGGCGATCTCCTGCATGCCGCGAAGATTGCGGCGATACACCTGGAAAAACGGACAGACGATGCCTTCATCGATGTTTGCATGCGGATCCTCGGAAACCTTGCTGAAATTCAGCACTTCCTTCGCCTTTTCAAGATGAAGCGGTCTGGGATTTCCGTCAAGTCCTGCACGGTTGTAATCATAAATGCGGTAGGTCGTATCGCTGTTTTGCTGGATCTCCGCCAGGATCACACCGCCGCAGAGAGAATGCAGCGTACCGGCGGGAATCAGGAACGCATCGCCCTTCTTTACCGGAACATAGTTCAGATAATTCTCGAGCACGCCGTTTTCGATCGCGGCATCGAGTGTTTCCGGATCCATATCCCGTTCAAATCCGTAAACGATCTGCGCATCGGGTTCGGCATCCATCACATACCACATTTCGGTCTTGCCGCGGCCCTGAGGTCCCTCCAGAACGGGAGCCTGTTCATCATTGGGATGAACCTGGATCGAAAGATCGTCCTCCGCATCGATGATTTTAACGAGCAGCGGGAAACGGTAAGCGCCCTTCCCCATAAAGGAATAACCGAGAATCTCGACCGGATTGGTCTCCAGTGCCTCAGCAAGAGTCTTTCCGGCAAGCCGGCCGTTTCGAATCGTACTGTTGCCGTTTTCTCTGGCGGCAATTTCCCAGGATTCACCCGTATGGGCAGAAGGAATCTTTTTGCCGAAAATACTCATGATCCCGGTACCGCCCCAGACGGTCTCTTTAAACTCCGGATCCATGAACATCGGTTCCCATGTTTTCATACAGCGCCTCCTTGTTACCATAACCGTGCCGGCATAAACCGGCTGGACAAAAGCAAGATCAGTACTTGATGACCGACTGCACGTTGTAGTCCTTCAGCAGCTCGCGGCCGTTCAAAGCTTCCAGCTCGATCATGAAGCTCATGCAGACGACCTTCGCGCCCATCTCCTCAACGAGCTCGCAGATCGCTTTGCTGGTACCGCCGGTCGCGATCAGATCATCAACAACGACAACACGGTCACCCGGCTTCAGGGCGTCCGCGTGAATCTCAAGGGTGTTGGAACCGTATTCCAGGTCATACTTTTTGGAAATGACCTTGCACGGAAGCTTACCGGGCTTACGCACCGGGATAAAGCCTTTGTGCATCGCAAAAGCGACCGGAACGCCAAAGATGAAACCGCGGGACTCCGGGCCAAGGACATAATCAAATTCGATATCCTTAAGCTGATCGCAGATCTGCTTGATGGCTTCATTCAAAGCGTCGGCATCCTTCAGAACAGGGGTAATATCGCGGAAAAGAATTCCTTTCTGCGGGAAATCCGGAACGTCACGAACAATCTTGGTAAGATCCATAAGACAAAGCCTCCATAAGTCATAGAATACGGCAAATGCCGGGCGGACATACTTCTAAACTATTATAGCAGAGTTTTAGGCGTTTGAAAATAACAAAATTCGGATGAAAATGCATCCGCGCCTTTAGCGTCCTGCAAATTTATCCATTGGAAGGACGCAGATGTTTCACGATCAGCTGCATTTCTTCCCCGTTGAAATCATTGACCGATGCCTGATAAAGAACATCAGCCGTGATCGCCCTGCTCAGCCTCTCGCCTTGCAGCACGCGAAGCGCATCCGCTCTGCCGATGGCATCCTCCAGGAACGATTCCATCAAGGCCCTGTCAAAGCTGATCATCTGGTACACGCCATGCTCGCATTCGAAGGTGAGACGAAAGGCGTTCATACGTCTTCCGAAGACAGAAAAACCGATGAGCCGCTGGTTTTTGGCGGCCAGAAGCGGACGCGGATTCTTGACTCCGAACGGCCCGAGCTTATCGAGCTGCTTTGTCAGATCCAGTGTCATCAGAGACGGATCCATCGTGGAATCAATATAGACGATCGGAATGAAATCTTCATCCTTGAGCGTGCAGGTGCGGTTGAGCGCTTCGCGCATCCCCTCCGCTGCTTCCGCCTCATGCCCCTCTTCACAGCGAAGGGTAAAGCCTGCCGCCATCGCATGCCCGCCGAATTTGACGAACAGCTCCGGGCAGCGGTTCATGGATTCAAACATGGAATAGGCCTCGATCGAGCGGCCGGAGCCCTTCAATCCATCCTGAGAACGCGTAATGACAAACACCGGCTTCCCGGTCTTTTCACGCACTTTACCGGCGACAAGTCCGGCAATGCTCTCATGGAGCTCAGGCAGATAGAGAACGACGACTTTGTCATCCGGATGCTCCTCCACCTGTTTTAATCCTTCCTCGATGCCCTGATCCGTCATGTACTGACGGGTCTTGTTCAGCGCATTCATCTCGCCGGCCAGCATGGTTGCCACGGGCTGAGACGTTGTGATCATGGCTTCGAAGAAATGATTCTGCGAACCGAGGCGTCCGCCCGCGTTGATCATCGGACCGATCGTGAAACCGGCTGCGTAGACGTCAAGATGTTTGATCGACGCCGTTTTGATCATGGCACGGATGCCTTCGGTCGGATACTTCTCCAGTGCACGAAGGCCCTGATGCACCAGCTTTCGGTTTTCGTGCGTGAGCGGCATGACATCACAGACGGTTCCAAGCGCCGCATAGCCCATCAGCTGCTTCATCAGGATCGAATCCGCCTCTTCGCTTTTGAAGCGGCCGACCATGTATCGAATCAGCTGCAGCGCGACAAACGCCCCGCAGATCTCCTTCTGAGGGGAAGGATCCTCAGCGCGGTGAGGGTTCACCACGGCATCGGCTTCCGGAATTCGATCCCCGTTTTCCGGTGTCGTTTCGATCGCGTGATGGTCGGTGATGACCATCGGAATGCCCTTGGCTTTCAGAAAAGCGGCTGTGTCAAACTCGCGGATCCCGTTATCACAGGTCACAACGATCTGGCATCCTTCTTCGACAACTTCACGCGCGATCTCTACAGAGAATCCGTAACCATCGGTGATACGCTCGGGAATGCGGACATGGATGTCCCCCGCAGGATACAGGAGCTTCATGCCAAGGTACAGGATCGAAGAAGAAGTCATGCCATCGACATCATAGTCGCCGATGATAAACAGCTTCTCACCTCTGTCCAGATGCGTTTTAAGCAGCTCTGCAGCAAGCGGGAGGTCGGTCATCACCGAGGGATCAAACAGCTCCCCGTCCCGATCCAGGAACGAGGTGACGTCTTCACTTTCAAGCCGTCCGGCCAGAACGCGGGCAATCAGAAACGGCAGGCCGTACGCCTCCATTAAAGGCTTTGCCCGCCCACCGCGGACGATCCACTTCTCTTTTGGCAGCGATATTGAGGCTGACATAGCGGCTCCTCACAGACGAATTAGAAAACAGGAAAAGGAACAGATCAAACCGGTTCCGGGCACTTAAACGTTCTTGTGAATGGCTTTTTCAAGCATGTACCAGATCGGGCTCGCGATGAAGATCGAGGAATAGGTACCGGCGACAAGTCCGACAAGCAGCGGAAGCGCAAACCAGCGGATCGACTGTACGCCAAGCAGGAACAGCAGGAAGACCGTGATGATCGTCGTAAACGAACTGGCCAGGGAACGGCCAAGCGTCTGACGGATGCTCTCATCGCAGAGCTGAACGTTCTGATTGCGGTGGAAATAGCCACGGTTTTCACGGATACGGTCGAAGACAACGATCGTATTGTTGATCGAATAGCCGACGATCGTCAGCAGCGCGACGATAAAGGTATTGTTGACCGGGATCTGGAACAGCGTATACACCGCGATCATGACAAGAATATCGTGGATCAGCGGGATCAGCGCGCCAAGACCGAACGAAATGTTGTGGAAACGAATCGTGATATACAGCAGGATCAACGCAGCCGTGATGATCGTGGAGATCGCAGCTGCACGCTTCATCTCGCCGCTGATCACAGGACTGATGGTCGACTGCTCGATCAGATCGGTCTTTCCGTCTTTGTCGAGTCCGTATTTTTCGGCAATCGTTTCGTACAGTTCAGTGATCTTATCCGTAGAGATCTGCTTTACTTTGATGGAGATCTGCGTTTCTCCGCCGCTGCCGCTCACCGACTGCACCTGAGGATTCTGATCCCCGGAAACTGTAGTGGCGATGGATTCGATCTCAGAATAATCGTCAAGCTTCTGATGAAGATCGACCTGGATCAAGGTACCGCCGGCGAATTCGATATCAAAATTCAGCCCGCGGAAGATCATGGAGATGAGGCCGGCAAGAATGATCACGCCGGAGATGATAAACCAATACTTTCTGTTTTCAATGACTTTCATCACGCCTTCGCCTCCTTCCTAAGGTTGATCTTTCGCATACAGTACAGAGCTGGGGTATCCGGCAGGAAGGACAGTGACGATGTGAGAAGGATGCGGGTAACGATCAAAGCGGAGAACATCGACAAAACGATACCGAGTCCGAGCGTCTGAGCGAAACCTTTGATCGTGCCGCTTCCGAAGAAATACAGGACGATCGCAGCGATCAGGGTCGTGATATTTCCGTCAAGAATGGCTGTCAGCGCCAATTTGAATCCGTTCTTAGCCGCCACACGGATCGTACGATTCAGCAGCATCTCCTCACGGATGCGTGAGAAAATAATGATATTGGCATCGACTGCCATACCGATCGACAGGATGAAACCGGCAATACCGGAGAGCGTCAGCGTCCAGCCGAGAGCCTTGATCAAAAGCAGTTCGCAAGAAACATAGAAGACGAGAGCCAGCGAGGCACAGACACCCGGCACACGGTAAAAGAGGATCATGAAAATGATAATGATGATGAATCCGATGATACCGGCACGGATACTCGTATTGAGCGCGGAAATACCAAGCGTTGCGCCGATGTTCTTATGCTCAATGTCTTCCAGCTCGACCGGAAGCGCACCGCCGACGATATCGTCGGCCAGGCTCTTCGCCTCCTCTTCCGAACCGATTCCCTGGATCACAGCGACACCGTCAGAGATGACCGCTCCGACCGAAGGCATATTGATGATCGTATCATCAAGCATGATCGCGATGTATTTTTGATAGTACTTCTGCGTTCCCTCAGCGAAAAGCTTTGTGCCTTCCGCGTCAAATTCGAGCTTGACGTAGGATTCGATCACACCGTTGCCAACCTGGCCGCGCTGATAGCTGGCGTTGGAAACGTTGGTTCCGGTGACAACGATCTCTGCAAGACCTTCCTCGATCGAACGCTCCAGAAGCTCAGGATAACGCATGATCGCATCCGGGAAATAGTTGGTGAAATAGTTTTTGGCATCAGCAAGGATCTCTTCATCGCTCAGCGTGGTGATGTCAAGGACACTCATCCCCTCTTCCACGTCAGACAGCGGAGTCGATTCGGACGATTCCGATCCGGCTGCAGCACGGACGTCCTCGAGATAGCGCTGATAAAACTCTTCGATGTAATCACTGCGGATGATCGCTTCGTAATCGATACCGACAAACCGCAGCATCGCCGTACGGCCGATCTCCTCGACCGCTTCACTGGCATCCTCCACGCCGGGGATCTCCACACGGATACGATCCGTGCCTTCCAGATAAGCGTTGGCCTCGGTATAGCCTTTGTTATCGAGACGATGACGAATGACCGCAAGGGCACCGTTCATCTCTTCCGAAGACGGATCAGAACCCTCTTTAGCCTGATACGTGATGGTCACGCCGCCGGCGAGGTCCAATCCAAGGTGAATATGCTGCGCGCTGACCGGGTTTTCCTTCCCGCCTCCAAACGCAGCGAAGGCCGTCAAACAAATGACGGCCAACGTCAGAAAAAGAATGACTGCTTCTTTTAAGTGCTTCATTGCTGATGCTCCATTCCTGATAAATTGACAGCTTATCTATTATAGAGAGTCAAACTGTCAAAGTCAATGAGACCCGCGTCTCTTTCTCCGTCTCGGCTTTGTCCTGTGCTTCGATGAATCGCGCAGCAGGAAGTAACAGAGAACGAACACAAGCACGATCGCGATGCCGACGGCGGGTGTCAGCCGGCGAGGCTGAACATCGCCGTTTTCCATGTTCATATCCGATGCTTCTTCCGTTGTCACGCTGAAGCGGGAGGAAGAGCTCTCTTCCGAAGCAGATGCGGTTGACTCTTCGTTTTCAGACTGAGACTCACCGGAGGTTTCGGCCGAGGTCTCTGCGGAACCTGTCGATTCATTTTCGCCTTCGTCTGAACCATTCTCTGATGAGCCGGTCTGCTCTGAAGAACCTGAGCTTTCCGAGGTCTCGGCGGAAGTATCGGAGGACTCCGCTTCTGACGAAGATTCTGAAGCTTCAGAGGATTCGGATGTCTCCGAGCTTTCCGAGGATTCTCCTGTGGCTCCGTCTGAAGCGTACGTGACCGTCAGCTGCGCCTCACCGTCTTCCACCGCATCAAAGCGGATCTGAATGCCGGAGTCACTTCCGTTAACATATTTGAGATCGCTGGAATCGATTACACTTCCCGGAGCGTACCACTGAACCGACGGATTCACGATCTGCAGAAGCTTGGCGCCTTGAGACTGGTTATCCGCCTTAAACATGTCAGAGGTAATGTCATTGGTAAACGTGGATGTCGCCGCGTTGACGTGCCAGACACGAATCGCGCCCTCCTCGGGAAGATCATGCACGGACTGATTCGCTTCGGGAGTAACATATTCGACCATGAAATACTCCGAAAGAATATTTCCGTCCCATGTCGGAGGCGCAATGATCAGTGCATCGGAAGTGACCGATTCACTCTCAAGAGAGAAGGTTCCCGATGCGGTAGTCGTCTGAGGCACGGTCCATCCGAGCAGCATTTTGGAAAAACAGTCTTCATCGCCCTTATTGCGGTCCATCATGACATCCGCACCGGTGCCGGAAGCGGTTCCGGAAGCGTAATAGTCCGTCAGACCAAGGAGATGTCCGGTCTCATGGATCGCCGTATACTGCTCCAAAACGGTACCGTTCATCAGCATTTCATAGGACAGGAACGAACAGCCGGCGATCTGCACACCACCCGCTTCAAAATCATTAAAATATGTTTCGGTATGCGGCCACCAGAAGGAACCGTTCGCACCGACATCGCCTGCAAAGACAAAATACAGGGCATCAAAATACCCGTCGTAGTTTTCGTCAAACTGATACAGATTTACTTCGCGGTATTCAACAATAATATCAAGCGCATCCTCGATCATGCCCTCCAGATTGTTCTCATAGGCGCTGCGGCTGGGATGCAGTGTTACCGGGCGCTGCACAATGACGTCGAGATATAATGAACCATAGGAGGCTATGTCAAAGTAGCTTTTGACGGACGGTGCATCAGCTGTTCCGGATCCGCGGAACACTTCTTCCAGATTGCTCTCCGCATCATCCTCAAACTTAACGTCATCGAACTGAACCGGAACGACAAGAACGCCCATGCTCCCCTTCGACTGAAGGTACGGAGAGGAAAAGAGCGAGTCCCCGGTGATTCCGGCCGTCACTGCGGCGGAGACCTTCAGAGGGGCAAGGCTTACGAGAATGATCGAGAGCAATAAAAAAAGAGACAGTTTCTGTTTCATGTTTCAAATCCTAAACGTAATGGTTAATAAGTGCTTAACATACGTATGATAGTTGATGTGATGGCTATTGTCAAGCTTGCTCGCCTTATGGTAAAATACCGTGAATATGGCGTTTCCGGAATGATGTATAAGCCGGAGACGAATCAGAAAAGGAGTCCGACATGATTCTTTCGGTATCCGGCATTCAGAAAAGCTATCTCCCGCAGGAGGTGCTGAAGGATGTCTCTTTTCATCTGGAAGAGAAGGAGAAAATGGCACTGATCGGCATTAACGGTGCCGGCAAGACCACTCTCTTCCGGATCATTCTCGGCAAAGAAGACCCCGATGAGGGGCAGGTATATCTTCGAAAAGACGCTCAGATCGGCTATCTGCCTCAGGTAGCCGAATATGAAAGCTCCAACCGTATCGAGGAGGAGCTGCTCCTCGTCTTCAAGCCTCTGATGGAGATGGAGGCAAAGCTTCGTACTATGGAAGAGGAAATGCAGCACAACGCGGATGAGGCGCTTCTCGATCGCTATTCCGAGCTGACCCACCGCTTCGAGCAGCTGGACGGTTATGCCTACCGCAGCCGTGTGCGCGGCGTGCTGAACGGCCTCGGATTCTCTGAGAACGAATACACGCTTCCGATCGAATCGCTCTCCGGCGGTCAGAAAACCAGAGTCATGCTTGGCAAGCTTCTGCTGCAGAGTCCGGACCTTCTGCTGCTTGACGAGCCGACAAACCATCTGGATATCGAGTCGCTGACATGGCTCGAGGGCTTCCTCACCTCGTATAAAGGTGCCTGTATCATTATTTCCCACGACCGTTATTTCCTCGACCGTCTCTGCACCAAGACAATGGAGATCGAGAACGGTGTATCGACCGTCTACAACGGCAACTATTCTTTCTATATCGAAGCAAAGGAATTCCGCAAAAAGATCAATCTTCGCGCTTATGAAGCGCAGCAGACGGAAATCAAGCGTCAGGAAGCGATCATCCGTGACCTTCGGGGACGCGGCATGGAGAAATTCATCAAACGCGCTCAGAGCCGTGAAAAGGCGCTCGATAAGATGGAACGGATCGAGCGTCCGACGGAGCTTAACGCCTCGATGCGCCTGCACCTCACCCCTTCGATCGAAAGCGGTGAGGTTGTCCTTACCGGTCAGCAGGTAACCATGGCCTTTGACGGTCATGAGCTGTTCCATGGACTGGATTTTGAGATCCACAAAGGAGAGAAGGTCGCGCTCATCGGTGCGAACGGAATCGGAAAGACAACGCTGTTTAAGATGATCATGGGCTATCTCTCCCCCACCTACGGAGATCTTCACAAGGGTGTCAACGTTCGCCCCGGTTACTATGATCAGACACAGGAGAATCTTTCGCCTGAAAAATCAATCCTGAACGAGATCTACGATACCTATCCGAATCTGACGATCCCGGAGATCCGCAATATCCTCGGCTGCTTCCTTTTCCGCGGTGAGGATGTATTCAAAGAGATCAAAAACCTCTCCGGTGGTGAAAAAGCCCGTGTTTCGCTTTGCAAGATCATGCTTGGCAATGCGAATTTCCTTCTGCTTGATGAGCCGACCAACCATCTTGATATCAATTCCCGTGAAGTTTTGGAAACGAATCTCCGATCCTACGAAGGGACCCTGCTCTTCATCTCTCACGACCGCTACTTTATCAATCAGGTGGCGGACCGAGTGCTTGAGCTGAGACCGGATCAGATGGTTCCCTACCTTGGTAACTATGATTTCTATCTGGAGCACCGACGGATCGAAGAGGAAGTCAAAGCTGCCGCTGCCCCGACGGAAAACAAGATCTCCTTTGACCGTCAGCGCATGGCGTCGAGCGAACTGAGAAAGAAAAAAGCGCGCATGCGCAAGCTTGAAGAAGCCATCAACCAAAACGAAACCGAAATCGAAGAGATCAAGGCTAAAATGCTGCAGCCGAAATACTACTCTTCCGCCAGTGCCTACAAAGAGCTCGAAACAAGGATCGAAGAACTCGAAGAAGAAAACATGGCCAGCATGGAAGAATGGGACGCACTCTCCGAAGAAATCAAAGACCAGGAAAACTGAAACAACGAAAAAAGTCACTCAAACCCATGGCTTGAGTGACTTTTTTATGCATTTATTTTAGCTTAAGAATCATTCCAGAGAACGCAGATAATCCAGCAGACTCAGCAGACTCTCATCGACCCTCAGACAAAGACTGCGCAGCTCCTCACTCGGCGCGACAAGATCCGGAACCATGACCGTCATGAGCCCAGCCGCTGCGGAAGAATGAATGCCGTTCGGAGAATCCTCCACGCCGATGCAGTCCTTCGGCTCAAATCCCAACGTCTCACAGGCCTTGAGATAGATATCCG
>JAEEGL014234961.1_pt1 | contig 10922 bp, 5 predicted proteins | sample 9134231 | NCBI WGS metagenome assembly JAEEGL01 (sample SAMN16246548, study PRJNA631951) | gut metagenome | biome: gut microbiome; feature: rumen; material: fiber-attached | host: Bos | place: Iran: Karaj | collected 2018-10 | reverse complement strand
GCGATGAGCGAAAGATTGAACGATCCGGAATACACGACGCCCGCAAAGGTTTTGGAATAGATAAAATAAATAAACAGGCCGATCAGAAAGCTCAGCACCAGCGCGATGGCGCTGTCCGTAACGGAAAACTGCGTGATGCGGTTTAAGAAATCCGACTGAAAAATATCCGAAAAACTGATTGTAAGCAACCCTGCCATAATAAAGAACCTCCGTTTTCAATAATAGATACCGCTTGCGGCAAATTTGGAATAAGCAACGCGCACCCGCCCGGCCGAACCGAGCAGCTGCGGAATATAATCGGGCAGATACCCGTTGTATTTCACCTCGAGCACGCACTCGCCGTGTTCAGCTGCAGGCAGCCCGGAGAGCGTCTTTTCAAAAAACGCGTCCGTGCGGGGGGAAACACGGATATCGCTGTCCAGCGTAATGCGAATATTGCCGGAAACGTCACAGAACGCAACGCGCGTATAATCCACCACGGTGCGGGGCTTCAGCCCTCCGGCCCTCGCTTCGGCCAAACACACCTGCGCGAACGGCTCTTCGCGGTTTTCAAAAAACGCCGCGTCGCCGGAAAGCAGCCTGCGCGCTTCGCCCGGCGACATGCGGAGCTCCGGCTTGAGAGCGCCGCCGTACACCTTCGTTTTTCTCTCCAGGCGCAAAAAGGACGGATCCAGATTGTACATGCGCAAACGGTATTTTTCACGTACCGGCGCGCCCGAAAGGGTTTCCTGCAGCGCACTGCCGTAAAGATCGTCAAAATACAGCGTGCGGACACTGTAAGTACCGTCCGGCATGGAATAGGGGTCTCTTGCGAAAACGGCGCCGAGCCGCCGGATCAGCAGCTCCCGCTCCGCGCCGGAGATCGCATATTTCAGTTCCTGTCTGTAGATCACTTTCAACTCTCCTCTTCCGGTCCTTCGGACGTTTTCCGCTTTCGCCGCGCGCCGCGCAGCGACGGCAGCAGTATGCTTACCGCAAGAACCCCCGCGCCGACCGAAAACACCGTGAAAGCGATCATACTTTCGCTGTCGGCCGTAAAGCCCGCAACGCGGTTTGTTTCACACCATTGGGCATACGCCTTCTGGATCTTCTCCGGCAGATCCACGTCCAGCATCGGAGACTGCTTCATAAAATACGCAACGATCTCGTCCATCGTGGTTGGCAGGTCGTTGGATTCATAGATCTCGTGAGAAAAGAAAACGTCGCTTTTTCCGTTTAACTGACCGATCAGGTTTTCATGGATCCGATCCAGCGTATACTGCAGACAATAAAAAGCAGACGTATTTTCAGACAGCAGATCCGACGCGGCGTTTTCGTTATTCAGATATACGGAAGTATCTCTGCGCAGATAGGGCGCGGTATCGTTGATAATCTTTTGCAGATACGGATGCATTTTTTCCGGCGCCAGAAATTCATCGGCGATTTTGCGGATATACGCGTGGTACGTTTCTCTGTTTTTCGGATCGCTCATAATCAGCTCAAACAGAGGACAAAGACTTCCGTCGTCTTCCAGATAGTAGCGGTCGATGCCGTTTCTCGTTGTATATCCCTGAAACGCTTCGCTGCTGTCCCACGGAATCAGAACGAATTTTCCGCCGTTATCGTACAGCAGAAATCCCGAGAGTTCCGTAAGGATGGAAACGTCTGCCCCCGTGGCCGCGGTGCAGGCAAAAAAGCGGAGAAACTCATCAACGTCGATATATTCTTCCCAGCCTTCTCCCTGCTCGAGTGCACGGATCAGGGCTTTGAAATTGCCGATTCCATGATCGACGTATGCGTATAACGGGCCGAACCACTTCGTATCGTAAACGGTTCCTTTCTGTTCCGTGCTGAATTCTTTGAGCAGCGTGCCCGAGTGATCGGTAAAGTTTTTTCTGATAAACGTTTCGTTCACGTCTTCCGCCATCAGATACAGGCCGCTGTCTACGCCGTTGTACCGCAAAAAAGAAAATGTATGCGCCGGCGTCGGAATGTTCATAAAATCATACATTTGAAGCGCAAGATATTCTGCATATAAACGGTAAGGCGTATAGGAATTGATCGTTTTTACCTTCGGGTTGCCGAGCGCATCCGAAAGCTGAGAGGCATAAGGAAACTCCAGCGCCACCGGAACGCGTTTCGAGGGTATTGCCAGACCGATCTCTTTTGAGGTTCTGCCGCGGATATGGATGGTTGCCCCCGTATACGCGCCGCCGTTTACCGAAACCGATACCCGATAAAGGTTTTCCGCCGCGGAGGAAATTAACCGTTTATAATCCCCCGAACGGATGCCGATATCCACTTCCAATACCGTGGAATCGGACGCCGCGGAAGCAGCCGGAGCTAGAAGGAAAAAAACGAAAACAACAAAAAGCAGAAAACAAGCCGTTCTTTTCATCGCCTTCCGCACCTCCTTTTTTCGCACGGATCCTATCTGAAATTATATCAGATTCCGCCGCTCTTGTCAAATGAATCGACCTGCCGGGTTTCGGTTTCGCGGCGCTTTGGGCAGCCGCATACGCAAAAAGGACCCCCGAGGGCAGAGCCCTCGGGGATCGCGGGATACGGCAGGTTTTTCGTTATCTGCTGAAAAGTTTTATAATGCTTCTGAAGAAGCCGAGCAGCTTGCAGAAGAAGCCGTCCTGCTTCCAGAGGCCGGTGCGTCCGTTGTGGTTCAGGCCGCACTTCTCGCACTTTTCGGAGCCGCTGTCGGCAGGCGTGGGCGGTACGTAGTTCGGATCGGTCTCACCGCAGCGCGTGCACTTGCCGTCCACATAGTTGTGGCCGAGCGGCGCATCGTCGTATTCGATGATGTATTCGCCGCACATCTCGCACTTCATTGCGGAGTAACCGCGTTCGGTGCAGGTGGGTTCTACGCCGTAGGAACCTTCCGTGGTCAGGCGGTGACCGATCAGTTCCTTGGTCTCGGTGTAGGTATCGCCGCACATGGTGCACTTATAGGTACGTACGCCGGGCACGGTGCAGGTGGAATCGGTATTGCTGATGCACTCGTAAATATGATCGATGGTCGTTCCGAACGGTCTGCCGCAGTTCGCGCACACGGCGGGCGACGTGCAGGTAGCGGGCGTGCCAACCACGTGGGCAACCTTATCGGTATAGTTCTCTTTGTAGGTATCGCCGCAGTTGGCGCATACGTATTCGGTATAGCCGACCTTCGTGCAGGTGGGTTCAACCACGGTGCTGCTGTAGCTGTGGCCCGTTGCGGGAACCTCTTCCTGCGCCGTAAGCACGGCATTGCAGCGCGAGCAGTGTTTGCCTTCGGTAAGGCCTGCCGCGGTGCAGGTGGCGGCAACGGCTTTATCGGTTACGATCTGGTGGCCGAGCACGGGCGTTTCAACGGTTTCTTCGTAGTCGCAGTCTGCGCACTTACGTACCTTCGTGCCGTATTCGGTGCAGGTGGCAAGCGTTTTTACCTCAAGCAGGCCGAGATGATGGCCGGAGGCCTCAACCACGGAACCGGAAGAGATCAACTGCCCGCAAACCGCGCAGTAGGTATCGCCGGTATAACCGTTTACGGTACAGGTTACGTCGATCACGTCTCTGGGAGCAGCCTCGGCGGTATGCGGCAGTTTCGCAAGAAGCCTGGGCTGTGTAATCACTTCGCCGCATACGGAGCACATCGTGCCGGCTTCCATACCGGGCGCCGCGCAGGTAGCGGGTCTGTTTTCACCATAGGGGATCAGCGTGCCGTGGTCGGAAAGTTTCGGGATGGTTTCGATCACGGTATGGTTGCAGCGGGAGCATACGTATTTGTTATAGCCTTCGGCCGCGCAGGTGGCAGCTTCGGTTTCGGTGGGTTCGGCGGGCAGATTGTGGCCGAGCGCGGCGACAACCACGTTCGCGATCTCGGTATTGCCTTCTTCATCCGCATAGTTTCTGCCGCAGCGGTCGCACGCATAGTAAGCGACGTTGCCGGGCTCGGTGCAGGTGGCTGCTTTCTCCGCAACAAAGGTCAGGTTGTGGCCGGTGGCCGCAATATCCCTCTCCTCTACCTTGCCGCAGCGGATGCACTTGCGTTTTTCAAGGCCGGGTTCGGTATCGGTGGGGAACACCGCGGTGACCCAGGAGGTCCAGTTATGGCCGAGCGCCGGAATGATGCCGAGTTCGCCGGTCAGTTCGGTTTTACCTTGCGCATCAACAAACAGCTTCTCGCACACGGTGCACTTGTAGCAATCCGGAATACCGTCGGCGGTGCAGGTGGGCGCCTGGCCGTCAATCGTAATAATGGTATGCGGAAGCGCTGCAATCACGGTATCAGGCAATGTGATTTCATTCCGGCAGGCTTCGTCGCTGAAATACTTGCCGCAGACGTCGCAGGTCCAGTATTCAATATTGCCTTCCGCGGAGCAGGTAGGTTCGTGATCTTCGTGATAGATCGGGGTATGGTCGGCAAGCTCGTCTGTCATCACATAGGTCTCGCCGCAGGCGGGGCAGGTGTAGGTTACGGAGCTGGGATCCACGCAGGGCTGTTCCGAAATATACGCTTCCACATACTCTGCGCCGTACACATCGGCGTAAGTAGCGAAGCCTTCAAAGTCTGCTCTCTCCCAAACATGGCCGAGCGCAGGCGTTTCAGCGCCGGGTTCGGTTTCGGGATCACGCTCGCCGCAGACGGAGCACAGATACGCACCGGAAAAACCGGGCTGTGTGCAGGTGGCGGATACGTGGTCAACAAACTGATAGTCGTGCGGCGCATACGGCTTATCCATTACGGTAAGATCGGTAATCTCGGTATAGGTCTCGCCGTCGGCTTCCAGTTTGAAGAACTTGCCGCAGCGGGAGCACTCGTAGTAAGCGTAGTGGCCCTTTACGGTACAGGTGGAATCGGTTTCCTCCACAAGAACGTAATCGTGGCCGAGCGCTTCGGTATCTTCATCCACACCCTCAAGGAACAGACCGCAGTTTTCGTTTTCGCAGTAAGTGTAGCCGGTATGGCCGCCCGCGGTGCAGGTTGCGGGGATCTCTTCAACCGTTTTCCATTTATGGCCGGTGGCCGGAAGATTTTCAACTCTGTATTTATCGCCGCAGCGGGCGCATTCATAATAGTAGTAGCCGGCGGTGGTGCAGGTGGGCTCCACTCTGATGGGATCCACAAAGTACGTACCGTCCGTATCCTTCAGGATGTAGAAGCCGTGTTCGTCTTTATCGAGATTCTCGATGCCGTAAGCATGGCCGAGCGCGGGACGGACGCGGTTTTCATCGGTAACCACAACAAGTTTCGTAACAAGCTCGCCGTTTTCTTCCACTTCCATCTCCACGGCATAGGTGGGATCGGGCTCGTTGCAGTAGATACACACTTTCTTGCCGTAGGAGCCGTCTTTGGTGCAGGTGGGCTCGGCAACGCCGATCACCTGATAGCTGTGGCCCAAAGGCTCTTCTTCAAACTGACGCTCGTAGCCGCACACCGTACACTTCATGTAATAGGTTGCCGAAGTGGTGCAGGTGGTAATGGTATCGCCGAAGCCGTAAGGATCGCCCCAGATGTGCTTATGGCCGACATATTTGCCCCAGACATCGTAGGTATAGCCGTTGGTGGCGTTTACAAGCTTCTGGGAATTGGCATAGCTGCTGCCGTCGGTGTACTCCCAATGATCGAAGACGTAGTGGCTGCCGGTATCCGTATGGCTCGGATCGGTGGGGTTGGTTTTCATCGTGGGCGCGGTGGCGGAGGTGTTATACTTGACCGTCTGCTCTTTGAGCTGCATGCCCTTATAATCGTAGAACTTCACGTTGTAACGGAAGAAGTAATACGAAGCGTAGAGCGTGGTATCCTTCCAAATGGTGATGGTGGAGGGCAGGCTGCTGCTGGCGCTCCAGGTGACCGTGCCGTCTTTATACTGGGCGGTCTCGTCGTCTTTCGCGGTGGTGTTCCAGCCGATGAAATCGGAGGCATACTGACGGGTCATGGCCACATTGTTCGGGTTGATCGTAAAGGTGGCCTTGCCGCTTTCATTGCTTGCCGCGTTATTGTTGGCGCCGCAGTTCAGCGTAAGGTTCTTTTCCTGTGCTGCGGGTAATCCGGAACCGCCGTTATTATTAAAGGAAAGCGTTACCTTGCCGGTATACAGCGCATAGAAATTACACGTGCTGGCGGTGTTGATATTGTGATCGACGGTCGTAGCCGTAGCGGCAAGATCCGCCGTGGTCTTGGTGGTGCTGTCGAGCGCCCAGCCGGCGAAGGTAAACGTTGTGCCGTTTACCGTGATCGACGTGGGCACGCTGGATTTCGGCACGTCGAAAGTATATTTCGTTGCGTTGTTATATACCGTTTTGGAATTGGAGGAGCTCGTTACTTGGCCGTTGGCCTGATACCAATGGAATTTGGCCGTGGCGCTGCGGCTGAAGATCGCGTAGAGCGTATCGTTGTAGCTGTCGATCGTGATGCTGCTCGTGGGCTTCGTGCCGGTGGTAGCGGAGGAGGAACCGTTCCAGCCCACGAACGTCCACGTGCCCGTGGTGTTGTTCGTCTTGCTCGCCGTCTGGCTCGACTGCAGCGTGTAGCTCGTGCTCGTGCTGCCCGTATTGGTGTTGGTCACCGTGACGGAGCCGGGCGCGGTTGAAGTACCGCCGTTCGTGCTCACGTTGAAGTTGACCTTATACGTAGGCGTGATCACCACGTTCCACTGATGATACATACTGCCGTAGGTGGCCTTGACCGTACACGTCGCCTTCTGGTACGTACTGTTGGTGGCGCTCATCGTAAGCGTGCAGCTCTCGGATGCGCCGGTGGTGGAAAGGCTGGTGGTGCAGGCCGTGGTGCCGCTCTTGCTCCAGGAGGAGGGGGCCGTACGCCAGATCACGTTATACTGGTCGTATACGTAAGCGTTGAAGCTCTGGGTCTTGCTGGCGCCGCCCGTGGCGTTCAGCGTGATGTTCACCGTATCGGTGGCATTGCCGTTGGCGCCCGCGGAGGTAGCGACCTTGGCCGCGTACGGGTACACGCCGACGTTGGAGGAAGTGGCGTTTTTATATGTAGAGCCGCCGCCGCCGGATTTCGTGCTGGACGAGAGCGAGAAGTTACTGAAGTTTACCCAGTCGGTATAAGCACCGGTCGCCGCGTTATAAACGGAAATATCGACCGCGGCCCAGATCGTCTGCGATTTATAAAACATGCTGTTGTTGTTGCAGATGTTGCAGCCGATATTGATAGAAGTGGGCCAATACGCAGACGTAAACGTACCGATATCTGTGGTGCCGCCGTCTTTGGTGGCCCAGCCGGTACCCAGACCGCCGCTCGAGATCGTGGCCTGCGAACCGTTGCCGTTCTGGCTTTTACCGTACAGTGTGTACTGACCGCCGCCGTCCTGGCCGTCGTAACCGCTGTCTTTACCGGTCTGGCGCACTCTGAGTTTAAACGTGTGCGTAGGGCTGTCGGTGTACGCTTCCGCCGTGAGACTCGAAAAATCGAGCGCCACAACGGTAAGGCACATCAGCACAGCCAGAAGCACGCTCAATGCTTTTTTGCCGTAGTTTTTCATAAGAGTTCCTCCTGATTTTAAGGGTGGAGCATAAGAGGGTATAGCATACCCCCACTTATACATTATTCATTATATCAAGCAATTCCGCAAAATGCAAATCGCGTTTTCACCAAAAAACAGAGATTTTGTTTATTTAAAATTGACAAAGAAAACCAATGCGCCGCAGACGTTCACGCATAGTTCATTTTTAAACAACATCGTGTAAAAAAAACGGTTTTCAAACAGGATCGCGCCGCCCCCGGCAGAGGCGGCGCAGATCATTTTCAATCTCATTTTTACCGTGCATTTCCGGCGCCTGTCAAACGCGGGACGGAGGCGTTTCTTCCCGCACGGCGGGAGGGGCGAACCGTTCGGCGAAATCCCGGCACATCCCAATGCGCCGGAGCCATGCGGAAAGCACGAAAAACCCGAGCGCACCGAGCGCACCGCCGAGAAACAGCACAAAACTCCAGCCGGAAAAGCCGCCGCCCTTTGCGGCGAACACGATCAACAGAATAAAACCTGCCAGCGCCGCAAGACCGCAAAGGCAGAGCCCCGCAAAGGCGACCCAGGGCAGCACGGGCGAATGCACCAGAACGGAATCCACCGCAAGGCGGATCTTGCTTTTATAATTGTAATGCGATTTGCCCGCTTTGCGCGCCGCGCGCGCGTGCGTTACCGTGGTTTTGGGGAACGGCAGCGTGCTTGCCACGGCCGGAAGGAAAAACGGAATATGTTCGTAGGCCTTCAGCGCCTCTACCGCGCGGCGGCTCATCAGACGGAAATTGGAATGCTGCGGCTGAAGACCGGTGCGAAACAGCGTCATCATCAGATAAAACCCGGCGGAAAAGAAGCGCTCGGAAAGCGGATCGTCTTTGCGCTCGCTGCGTACGCCCAGAACAAGGTCGTTGCCCTCGTAATACTTCGCCAGCATTTTATCCGTGGCGTCGATATCGTCCTGCAGGTCGCTGTCCATCGTGATCACGCAGTCTGCGAACTGCACGGCGTAGAACATTCCGGCGAGCAGCGCGTTTTTCTCGCCGGAGTTTTTGGAAAGATCGATTCCCACAGCCAGCGGCTCGCGCGCGTGAAGATCTTTGATCAGCTCCCACGTGCGGTCGGGAGAGCCGTCGTTCACGAAAAGAACGCGGCTTTTTTCGCTTACAATGCCCTGCCCGATCAGCGTTTTCAGCTTTTGCACGAAAACGGGACCGGTGAGCGGCAAACCCTCTTCTTCTTTGTAACAGGGGATCACAAAATACAGGGTATCTGGCATAGAAATGACCTCCGGGTTTGGGGAGATAAATCGGAAGTTGTAGCTGAGGCGATAAACTGAAATTTTATTCCTGCTTCGTGTGCAGCTTTTCGCGCAGCTTCAGCGCCCCGTTTTTGGCAGTCCGCTGCAGAACGGGCGCGATTCTGGTATTGATAAACGTATCTCTGATCAGCCAGTCTTCCGGCCTTGCATCCTCCGGCGCGCAGTGCCCCTTCCACAAAATGGGCGTCATGCCGCTGCCGCAGGCTTTGCAGAACGGATGCGGCTTCCCATACCGTTCCTCGATCTGCCAGCCGGTAAGCGAAGGATCGTAAAGATCGATAAAATCATCCTCGGGATAATCCGTGCCGAAATGCCGGTTGAAGCGGTAAATATAAAACGCGAAGGTGCAGGGCCCCAGTTTGCCGTTGCTGATATTATGGCAGTGGGTAAAAATACAGTTATTGAACGCCGGGGCGGGATCCTCCGCCGGATGCTCCAGCACGTTGCGGAAAAAGAACACCATGGGCACGCTGAAATTATACCGCACCCCCGCGGCGTCCAGCAGGGCTTTGAGCTCTTTCTTTATTCTGATGGTGGGCGGATAGCTCGAGATATCGAAGCTGCAGTTCGCTTCGCGCAGCCGCCGGAGCGTTTCTTCGGAAATCCGCGGCAGCAGCAGGCCGTTGGTAACCACGCGCAGATCGCAATCGGGAAAAATCCGGCGCGCCGCTTCGGCATATTCCGGAAGACGCGGGTTCAGCAGCGGCTCGCCGCCCAGCAGACGGAGCTGCTCCACGCCCCAGTAAAGCTCCCTGAAGCGCGTAAGATCGGCGCAGTAACGGTCGAAATCGTACCAGGTCTCCTCCGGCACTTTCAAATTGATAAAATCGCAGCAGCCGCGGCAGTTCAGGTTGCAGATGCGCGAGATCTCGATCTCGATATACCTTTTGCGCGGCTTGGTGCAGTCCGCCGGGACGGGCGCAGGGATATCGCCCGCGCCGGAGGGCAGAACGGAAACCGCAACGTCTTTGAGACTGCGGCACGAAAGCGTTGCCTCGCGCAGCTTGCCGTTTTCGAGCAGAAATACGATCTCGCCGCCCTCAAACGCCTTCAACTCTCCGGCGGAGGGCAGCGCCGCGGCAAACCGGTATTCCGCCGCGGGATACAGCGCCCGCGCAGCGGAAAGCTTTTTATTATCGTCGTAAAAAACAACGGTCCGTTTCTGCGGCAAGCCTCTCGCCTCCCCGTTTGATCCTACAGGAATCTTTAAAAATCGTTCAGCGCGCCGATCACGTACGTCTGCTCTTCAGAGGTCATGCAGTTATACATCGGCACGGAGAGCACCGTGCGGCTGATCTCTTCGGTTTTCGGCAGGCTGCCCGGCCCGAGCCCCAGATACGCGTAGGCTTCGCTCAGATGCGGCGGGATCGGGTAATGGATGAGCGTGCGGATATTGCGCGAAAGCAGATGCGCCTGCAGCTCGTCGCGCCGCTCGCACCGCACCACGTACTGGTGCCAGATATTGTATGCGCCGGGGCGCGTTTCGGGCAGGCGCAGCACCGGATTTGTGACCTCTGCCGCATAACGCGCCGCAATCTCGTTTCGCTCGGCGTTCATCTCGTCGAGATATTTCAGCCGGATGCGCAGCAGCCCCGCCTGAAGCTCGTCCAGCCGGGAATTCGCCCCGATGCATTCGTTGTAATACCGTTTTTCGCTGCCGTAGTTACGGAACACGCGGCATTTGCGCGCGAAGGTATCGCTGTTTGTTACGATGGCGCCGCCGTCGCCGAAGCCGCCGAGGTTTTTGGAGGGATAAAACGAAAAGCAGGCGGCGTCGCCGAACGTGCCGGCCTTTTTGCCCTGCCACATGGCGCCGTGCCCCTGCGCGCAGTCCTCTACCAGAAGAAGGCCGTGTTTCCTGCACAGGGAAACGAGAGCATCCATGGGCGTCATCATGCCGTAAAGGTGCGTTACCAGCAGCGCCCTGGTACGGGGCGTGATCACCGCTTCCACCGCCGCGGGCGTAAGCCCGAACAAGTCGTCCGGTTCCGCGAACACGGGGGTTGCGCCGCAATCGGTGATACCCATCACACCGGCGATATACGTATTGCCCTGAACCACAACCTCGTCGCCGGGGCCGAGCCCCAGCACGCGGAACGTGATACGAAGCGCGTCCAGCCCGCTGGCAACGCCCACGCACCGCGCCG
>JAEEGL013540674.1_pt1 | contig 10922 bp, 9 predicted proteins | sample 9134231 | NCBI WGS metagenome assembly JAEEGL01 (sample SAMN16246548, study PRJNA631951) | gut metagenome | biome: gut microbiome; feature: rumen; material: fiber-attached | host: Bos | place: Iran: Karaj | collected 2018-10 | reverse complement strand
TCCCGAAGTTATGTCAACCAAACCGCTCGAAATATCATCTGTGTTGTGATGATTGTTCCCGATCGTGGTGAAATCAGGAAACAGACGGAATATCTCCTGCCTGAATGATGCGAATTCATCTTCTTCCCATATACGTGCCCATGCGAGCAGAACCTTGTCCTTTGCCGTCCGGTATGCAGGATTGTTGTGTATCCTCTCCTGCAGAGCTATAAGTTCGTCTGTGCTGTTTAATGTATAGGTTTTCTGGATCATATATTCCTCCGGGTCCCGGTGAAACGGAGATCATTAGCTCCTTCGTTATCTTATATACCTAAATATAGACCAAATCACCCATGATTACAACATTGGATATAAAATGTATATAAAACAGGAATAACACTTTCCGGGAAGTTTGACATCACCAACCCAAGGTGATAACATTGAATCATTGGGAATATCGTTGGCTTTATTGCTGTGGCGGTAGCCAATATACCGATTATTCCGGGAGTGCGAAAATGAAGAAAAAAGCAGTGGTGGCGGGACATATCTGCATAGATATAACACCTGCTATTCCAAAACAGGAATCGGATCAGATAAAGGATATACTTTCACCGGGAAGGCTTATCAGCGTAGGGGATGCTGATATCCATACCGGCGGTTGTGTTGCCAATACAGGACTTGCGATGAAGCTCCTGGGAGCTGATGTAACCCTGGCGGGAAAGATTGGTAAGGATTCCTTCGGAGAAATGGTTACTTCAATAATGGAGAAACACGGAGTTTCGGAGGGACTTATCAGAAGTGATGAAGATTCGACATCGTATTCGGTAGTGGTTGCCATACCGGGTGTTGACCGTATCTTTTTACATAATCCGGGTGCCAATAATACTTTCTGCGTGGACGATCTTCCTCTTGGGTCTATAGATGAAGCCGCACTGTTTCATTTCGGATATCCGCCCATTATGAAGAGTATGTACAGGGATAACGGGCGGGAGCTTATTTCGTTAATGAAGCTTGCAAGGGAACATGGTGCTGCCACGTCGATGGATCTTTGTGCAGTTGATCCGGCCAGTGAAGCCGGGATGGCTGACTGGAAGTCCATACTTAAAGAAACGCTTCCTTATGTTGATATTTTTGTTCCGAGTATCGAAGAGCTTATGTTCATGCTTGAAAGGGACAAATATGAAGAGATACGCAAAAGAAGCAGGGAGACTGATTTCACGGAAATGATCGATGTTGAGGATGATATAGCACCGCTTGCAGGGAAATGTCTCGATCTGGGCGCGAGGATAGTGGTTCTTAAATGCGGAGCTCCCGGGATGTATTATTGTACAGGAGACAGAAAAGCGATTGAGTCTGTGTCAGGACGCCTGTGTCTTGATGCGGATGTGTGGGCTGACCGGTGCGGATTTAAAGACAGCTATGTGCCTGACAGGATATTGTCCGGTACCGGTGCGGGAGATACCTCTGTCGCTGCTTTTCTTACAGCGATGCTTGAAGGGTTTGCACCTGAGAAATGTATACAATACGCTGTGGCAACCGGAGCGCTGTGTGTTGGTGCCTATGATGCCTTAAGCGGCCTTAAGAGTTTCGCGGATATAGATAAAAAAATAGAAGAGGGATGGAGGAGTAACCATTCTGCGAAGCAGAATTAAGGATGGTTACGACGAAATGCCGCCGAACGAAGGTGAGGGGGCGCTACCTTGGAAGGAGTAACCATTCTGCGAAGCAGAATTAAGGATGGTTACGACGAAATGCCGCCGAACGAAGGTGAGGGGGCGCTACCTTAGAAAGGAGTAACCATGTTAGTTAATATGAATGATGTTTTGCTGCCGGCTAAAAACGGCAGATACGGGATCGGCTTTTTCAATGCCGTCAATGTTGAGATGGCAAGGGCTGTTATAGAGACTGCGGAGGAAATGAACGCGCCGGTTATGGTAGGTACCGCTGAGGTATTACTGTCCTCGATGGAACTTGAGAGAGTTGCTGAATACCTTATTCCAATGGCAAAGAAGGCTTCGGTTCCGGTTTGTATCCATTACGATCACGGATTGACCTTTGAAAGGTGTATGGAGGCGCTGAAGCTTGGTTTTACATCCATAATGTATGACTGTTCCACTCTGCCTTATGAGGAAAATGTGGCTGACGTGGCGGATATGGTCAAGATATGCCATGCAATGGGTGTTACCGTAGAGGGAGAGCTTGGTCATGTCGGTGACACTGAAGGAGCCGGGAAGCTGACAAAACCCGAGGATTACTATACCGATCCCGGGCAGGCGATAGATTATGTAAACCGAACTGGAATAGATGCGCTTGCTATAGCAGTCGGTAATGCTCATGGGGATTACAAGTTTACGCCCAAGCTTGATCATGACAGGATCCAGACAATTGCGAATAAGACCGGAATCCCGCTGGTACTGCACGGTGGAAGCGGACTGAGCGATGATGATTTCCGTACGGCGATCAGCAACGGTATCTGCAAGATAAATATATTTACCGATATAGATAAGGCGGGTAAGGCCGGAATAGAGAAGGGCATTGCCGCAGGTGCAAGATCAATGTTTTCGCTCATCCCTTACGAGATCGAGGCAATGAAGGAGGTCGTAAGGGAGAAGCTTACACTGTTTGAGAGCAGAAGATAATAAGATACTATATTGCAACCTTAAGTGAAGACGATTCGAAGCCGGGCATCATCTGAAGCTTAAACAGGTTGAGTGCGTGCTTCCTGTCAATGAGTGCCTTGGTTTCGGGGTCTTCAATTACACCCTCTCTTATATAACGGTCAAGCACCGCATAGGTGAAGCCCAGGTTGTCTTCATCCGTCTTACCGCACAGCCCGTCCGATGGAGCTTTGTCAACGAGGTGGTGAGGAACATTGAGAAGCCGTCCTATCTGTTTGACCTCTGCGACGGTCAGATGAGCCAGCGGGCTGAAATCGCCTGCAGCGTCACCGTATCTTGTACTGTATCCGACCCAGTCCTCGGACAGATTACAGGTGTTGGCAACGCGCCCGTTGTGGCATTGTGAAACCGCATACACTGTCGACATGCGGATACGGGGCGGAAGGTTGATCCTTGACTGATCGGTTATATCAATGCCTTTTTCATCCATTTCCTTAAGCAGTGCATTCACCGCCCCCGAAATGTCTATCGTAAAATTCCTTATCCCAAGATGCTCTACCACTTCTATGGAATCATTTATATCAGCCTGAACTCCGTTTGGCATAAGCACTCCGATAACTCTGTCCTTACCGAGCGCTTCGACGCACAGGGCAGCGGTAACGGTTGAGTCCTTCCCGCCGGATATGCCAAGGACTGCCGGTGATTCGGGACCGTTCTCCTTAAAAAAGTCCTGTATCCATTTTACACATTCGTTTTTAACTTTTTCCGCATCAAATTCGTACATAAAAATATTCTCCTTACTAATGATCAGGGATGATTTGTTGGATGTCTTCAAGGCACACTTACTTAGTGTTTATGCCTTGTTTAAACAGAATAAGTGAGTCACTCATATAGTATAGTATACCTTTTTCCATTACACAAGTGGAGGGAACGGAGAACCGTCCCCCTGTTCCTCAAGTGCCACGTTGTTATAGGCAATACCTATAACACATCATATTTTTCATGTATTATACAAAGTCAATGGTATGCTGTATCATTCTTTTTGTCAGAAGGAGCGGTCCTGAAGGATAAGAAAACCGAACAGGCAGCCGGAAGGGGAGTTAAAGACGATCTGCTGACAAAAATGAAGAAAATGAAACTGATAAGAACATACAAGGAGGATGAAACGATGAGTGATTACAGATTTGAAACATTACAGGTACATGTAGGACAGGAAGAGCCGGATCCGGCGACCGATGCGAGAGCGGTGCCGATCTATCAGACTACTTCTTATGTATTCCGCAACAGTGAGCATGCAGCAGCACGTTTTAACCTGGCTGATGCAGGAAATGTATACGGGAGGATCACAAATTCAACACAGGAAGTACTTGAGAAGAGACTTGCGGCACTCGAGGGCGGTACTGCAGCACTTGCGGTAGCAACCGGAGCAGCAGCCATTACCTATACGATACAGGCACTTGCAGCAAACGGCGGACATATAGTGGCTCAGCAGACAATATACGGCGGAAGCTACAACCTGCTGTCACACACACTTCCTCTTTACGGAATATCCACTACTTTTGTTGATATACACAATCTGAGTGAGGTTGAGGCTGCGATTAAGGACGATACAAGAGCGATCTATGTTGAGACACTCGGTAATCCCCACAGCGACATCCCGGATATTGATGCGCTGGCTGAAATAGCTCACAAGCACGGGCTTCCTCTTGTGATCGACAATACCTTCGGTACACCTTATCTTATAAGACCTATCGAGCACGGTGCAGATATCGTTGTTCATTCGGCAACGAAATTCATCGGAGGACACGGAACCACACTTGGTGGTATAATAGTCGAGGCAGGTAAGTTCAACTGGAAGGCAAGCGGCAAATACCCCAACATTGCAGATCCCAACCCCAGCTATCATGGATTGTCCTTCTATGATGCACTCGGCGGAGCAGCATTCGTAACATACATCAGGACCATACTTTTAAGAGATACCGGAGCTGCAATTTCTCCGTTCAACGCATTCCTGCTGCTTCAGGGTGTTGAGACACTGTCACTTCGACTTGACAGACATGCGGAGAACACTGCGAAGGTAATCGAATTCCTCGCAGGTCATCCGAAGGTAGCAAAAGTCAATCATCCTTCGTTGCCGGAGCATCCTCAGCATGATCTTTACAAGAAGTATTTCAAAAACGGGGGCGGTTCGATATTCACCTTCGACATTAAGGGCGGCAAGGAAGAGGCATGGAAGTTCATAGACAGCCTTGAGATATTCTCTCTTCTGGCCAATGTTGCCGATGTCAAGAGCCTTGTTATACATCCCGCAACAACTACTCATTCGCAGCTTTCGGATGAGGAGCTTAAGGAAGTTGGTATCGGACAGAGCACTATCAGGCTTTCAATAGGTACCGAGCATATAGATGATATAATAGCGGATCTTGAGAAGGGATTTGCGGCGATCTAGGATATTTAAGATATGTTTGCGGTCAGACAGCCTGCGGAACACACTGTAGGATGCACTCCGTGGAATATAAACAGGAATGAGCATATTGGTTCTATATATTAAAGAAAGGAATGATCATCATGGGAAACATTTACAAAGGAACACTGGGACTTGTAGGCAACACACCGCTGGTTGAAGCGGTAAACATTGAGAAGAAGCTTGATCTAAAAGCAACGGTTCTGCTTAAGCTCGAGTACTTCAATCCTGCGGGAAGCGTTAAGGACAGGATCGCCAAGGCTATGATCGAGGATGCCGAGGAGAAGGGACTCCTGAAGGAAGGATCGGTTATCATTGAGCCGACTTCCGGAAACACAGGTATAGGACTGGCAGCAATAGCTGCATCCAAGGGATATCGTATAATCCTTACGATGCCTGAGACCATGAGCGTTGAGAGACGCAGTATATTAAAGTCATACGGTGCCGAGATCGTCCTCACGGAAGGAAGCAAGGGCATGAAGGGTGCTATCGCAAAGGCTGAGGAGCTTAGTAAGGAGATCGAGGGAAGCTTTATTCCGGGTCAGTTCGTAAATCCTGCCAACCCAGCAATACATAAGGCTACAACAGGTCCCGAGATTTGGAAGGACAGTGACGGAAAGGTTGATATCTTCATCGCCGGCGTAGGTACTGGCGGAACAGTTACGGGTGTTGGCGAATACCTTAAGGAGCAGAAGAGTGATGTTAAGATCGTTGCTCTTGAGCCGGATGACTCTCCGGTACTCTCCGAGGGACGTTCGGGTGCTCACAAGATCCAGGGTATAGGTGCAGGCTTCGTTCCCGATGTTCTTAATACCAAGGTATATGACGAGGTGTTCAGGGCTAAGAATGAGGATGCATTCAAGACGGCCAAGCTGCTCGCATCAACGGAAGGTATCTCCGTAGGTATTTCTTCGGGTGCTGCTTTATTCGCTGCGATCGAGTACGCCAAGAAGCCCGAGAATGAGGGCAAGGTTATCGTTGCTCTTCTTCCCGACAGCGGCGACAGATATTACTCAACACCGCTGTTTACGGAATAAGTACTAAAATAATAACCTCCTGAATATATATAATAAAAGTGAGTCAGAGGATCATATCTATCAGTCCTCCGACTCACTTTTTGTATGAATATGGTGACGGTCAACCTGATGCCGCCTCCTGTTTACAGTAAACGCGATACATAATTTCGTTCGCTATAATTAACCGATAAGTTCCTTCACCGTAGCGGCAATTTTCTCGTTTTTGCAGTCTCTGAAGAAGTATTCTTTGAAATGCTCGCCTGAAAGAGCTCCTACAACAAGCTCGCGGTCAAGTTCCTTAAGGATATCGCATATATCTCTGTAGGTTACGGTCTTAACCTCATCGAGGATCTTCTTGTTGCGCTTCTCGGGAACTGCACGTTCTCTGGGGTAACCCTGTCCGCTCTCTTCACAGTAAAGCTTCTCGAAAATATACTCAAGATTCAGGTCTCCGCCCCAGCCGAAGCCCTTGGCGAAGGGGATTGCGATGGCATTTCCGTCATTTATCTGTGCAAAGGTGTATGCGTCAAGCGCATCCTCAACGTGTCCGCAGATAACACCGGGGAATGAATTAAGGGCAAGCATTGCTCCCTCGCCTGTACCACAGCCTGTGATCACGTAATCGGCAGCCCCTGAATTGAGTAATACGGCTGCGAGGATGCCGTTCTGTACATATGTAAGCTGACACTCGTCCTCAGCCGAATACATACCGTAATTTACCACCTCATGTCCCATGGGTTCCACAACCTTCTTAAGCGCCCCTTCTATTATGCTGTTCTTGGCCGCCTGTGAATTCTCGTTAATAAGTGCGATTTTCATTTAAAAGCCTCCTTATGGATGAATGTGAATTGATGTGTTTCCGTCCGTAACAAGCCGCCTGGCATGAAGAATATCGAATTTCATCAGAAATCCGGTATTCGTATCGGACCAAAGTCATATATGCTGTCGTGGTGTACAATCGTGTACATGGATGTACATATAAATTGGGTAACTATTCGGTAGCCCATTCGCCTTGTACATAAAATCCGGCTTCCATGCCCTAAAGGGCTGGCTTCGCGTCGTAAACATGAGCTGTATTTTATGTGCATGGCTCTGAATAATTACCAACCCGGAAACATAAAAAGTATAGCACATTATCAGAATAATTTATAGTCCGGATAAGAGCAGATACAGGAAAAGTACAGGTACAGAGAGAAACGGAAAACCGGCTGTGCCCACCTTGACATTCAAATCCGTGTTAATATAGAATAATCCTATAGGAGGGATGACTGATGGACCTTAGCAGAATTATTGCTGTCAGAAACAGTAAGACGGTTTACCGGGACGAAGACAAGGTATATAAGGTTTTTGACAAGTCGTATTCCAAGGCGGATGTTTTGAACGAAGCACTGAATCAGGCAAGGATAGAGGAAACGGGATTGAATATTCCCAAGATTCTCGGTGTTACCATGACTGATGGAAAGTGGACTATAATAACAGAATATATTAAAGGGAAGACTCTTGCTGAGCTCATGGCAGAGGATCCCGCAAATAAGGACGAATATCTAAAGCAGTTTGTTTCGCTTCAGCTGCTCATGCATTCAAAGACCTGTCCCGGCCTTAACAAGCTTAAGGATAAGATGAATATCAAGATAGATCAGACAGATCTTCTGGCTACGGTACGCTACGACCTTCACATGAGGATAGAAGCAATGCCCAGACATAACAAGGTCTGTCACGGGGATTACAATCCGTCAAACATCATAATTTCCGAAGACGGGACTCCGTATATACTTGACTGGTCCCATGCCACTCAGGGAAATGCTTCGGCAGATGCGGCAATGACCTTCCTCCAGTTCTGTCTTGACGGCGACAGGAAGGGAGCAAAGGACTATCTTGAGCTGTTCTGCCAAATGAGCGGAACGGACAGGCAGTATATTTATAAGTGGATGCCGATCGTTACGGCGGTATATAAGTTAAAGGGGAACGAACGCGAGCGGGAACTGCTTAATTCGTGGATGGATGTTGTGGATTATGCGGATGGTGCAGAGTAGTGTATAGTTAGTGTGAGGTAGTGTAAAGTAGATTATGAAAGTTGAGAACAGTCATAAGGGAGATTAATGAAATGAAAGTCACAGTATGTATCGGTTCTTCATGCCATATCAAAGGCTCCAGACAGGTGGTGGAGCAGCTTCAGTCCCTGATCGGGGAAGCAGGTATCGGTGACAGGGTAGAGCTTGCCGGTACCTTCTGCATGGGTAAATGCCAGCAGGGAGTGTGCGTAACGGTCAATGATGATTTCTTTTCGGTGTCACCGGATACCGTTAAGGGGTTTTTCGAGGAGAATATTCTGAGTAAGGTATAAGGAACATAAAGGATTATGGATTGTCTGACTCTTAAAAAATCAAACTGTAAGAACTGTTATAAATGCATCAGAAATTGTCCGGTGAAGTCAATACGTTTCTCCGGCAATCAGGCATATATCATCGGAAATGAATGTATTCTGTGCGGCCATTGCTTCGTGGTATGTCCCCAGAATGCCAAGCAGATAGTCGATGAAACGGAGAAGGTAAAGGTTCTGCTGCATTCGGGCGATCCCGTAGTAGTCAGTCTGGCGCCTTCTTTTATTGCCAACTATGACGGAGTCGGAATAGAAGCAATGAGAGATGCCGTTAAGAAGCTGGGCTTTTACGATGTCGAGGAAACCGCGATCGGTGCGACCATGGTAAAGACGGAATATGAGCGGATGATAAACGAAGAGGACAGGGATGTGATCATTACATCATGCTGTCATTCCGTTAATCTGCTGATCCAGAAGCATTTCCCGTCACTTCTTCCGTATCTTGCCGATGTAATGTCGCCCATGCAGGCTCATTGCAGGGATATAAAGAAGCGCATACCGAATGCAAGAACCGTCTTTGTGGGACCCTGTATTGCCAAAAAGGACGAGGCCCAGCACTATGAAGGGATAGTGGATGCGGCACTTACATTTGATGAACTGACCGCGTTGATGAAGGCGGAAGGAATAACTCCCGAGCAGGAAACGGACAGCAGCGAAAACAGCAGGGCCAGATTTTTCCCTACGGCCGGAGGGATATTAAAGACGATGTCGCTTGACAATCCGGATTACAGCTACATGTCGATAGACGGTATTGAGAACTGTATAGCTTCACTTAAGGATATTGAATCCGGAAACGTTCATAAATGTTTTATTGAAATGTCGGCCTGTGCAGGAAGCTGTATCGGCGGACCGGTAATGGAGAAATCCCACCGCTCTCCGATAAGGGATTACGTTTCGGTGGCAGGTTACGCCGGCGAGAATGATTTTGAGGTGGATCAGCCCGGAAGGAACGAGCTGTTAAAGGAATTCGAGATCATTGAACAAAGATCCGTAATGCCACGTGAGGATGAAATACGCGATACGCTCCGTCAGATGGGCAAGATAAAACCCGAGGATGAATTGAACTGCGGCTCTTGCGGATACAATACCTGTCGTGAAAAGGCTGTTGCGATCCTTCAGGGAAAGGCGGAGATATCAATGTGTCTTCCGTTCCTTAAAGACAAGGCGGAGAATATATCAGATGCGATAGCGCGGAACTCGCCGAACGGACTGATCGTACTGAATGAAAAGCTGGAGGTTCAGCAGGTTAACGAGGCTGCGCGCAGGATACTGAATCTGCGTTCGGCGGAGGATATACTGGGAGATCAGGTTGTCCGTATCCTGGAGCCCGGGGACTTTGTTGAAGTGCTTGATACGGGCAGGGCGCTGCATGACAAGAGAGAATATCTTGCCGAGTACGGAAAGTATGTGGAGAAGACCATTGTATACGACAGGGATTACAAAACCCTGCTTGGAATACTCAGGGATGTGACCGACGAAGAAGTACAGCGCAGAAAGAAGGATGATATTAGCAGGCAGACTGTTGAGATAGCCGATAAGGTCGTGGATAAACAGATGAGGATCGTTCAGGAGATAGCTTCGCTGCTTGGCGAAACGGCAGCCGAAACGAAGATTGCCCTGACCAAACTGAAGGAGTCAATAAGCGATGAATAATCTGTGTGCCGACATCGGCTGGAAAAGTATCAACCACGAAGGCGAGCAGCTGTGCGGAGATCATATAGATATTGTTGATAAGGATGAGAATTCATCGGTCATCGTACTTGCGGACGGACTCGGAAGCGGTGTCAAGGCAAGTATTTTATCTACTCTGACATCGAAGATCATCTCAACCATGCTGGCGGAAGGTATCAGTCTGGAGGACTGTGTATCGACGATAGCGGCAACACTTCCTATCTGTTCGGTAAGAGGTGTGGCGTATTCGACTTTTACCATCATCCATCTGATCGACAATGAAAGGGTTGAGCTTATACAATACGATAATCCCGATGTTATATTTATACGGGATGCCGAGATTTACGATTATCCCAAGCGTGAGCTTAATATCTGCGGGAAGAATGTTCTTAAGTCGGTCATCAAGCTGAAAGAGGGAGACATCATGATCGCAATGAGCGACGGATGCCCGCATGCAGGGATCGGTCTTGCCTATAATTTCGGATGGAAGTGGGAGGATATAGCCGACTTCATGAAAGGTATCTCGGTTGCCGGATATACCGCCAAAACCATGGCGACCATGCTCGTTGATGAGTGTAATAAGGAATACGGCTACTGTCCGGGCGATGATGCGACGGCCTGTGTGGTAAAGATCCGTAAGCGTGAACCCATGAACATCCTGTTCGGACCGCCGAAGAACAGGGATGACTGTAACCGTATGATGTCTCTGTTTTTCTCAAAAGAGGGAAAGCATATAGTGTGCGGCGGGACCACATCATCCATAGCGGCCGATTATCTGGGAAAGCCCCTGCGTG
>JAEEGL012313784.1_pt1 | contig 10922 bp, 8 predicted proteins | sample 9134231 | NCBI WGS metagenome assembly JAEEGL01 (sample SAMN16246548, study PRJNA631951) | gut metagenome | biome: gut microbiome; feature: rumen; material: fiber-attached | host: Bos | place: Iran: Karaj | collected 2018-10 | reverse complement strand
GAGCTTTTGCATGTGGCTAATGTGACGGGGGCAAGAGCCGATGTGTTCGGCGGAGTACACTCCGAGGTACATATCGATAAGCTGGCACCCGGCCTTGTAAGGGATACATCCAAGTGCATACTGTGCGGCAGATGTATAGAGAGATGTAAGAATGCCCACGGACTGGGAATACTGGGATATGAGAACAGGGGATTTAATACCTTTGTATCACCGGCGCAGGACAGGGGCTTTAATGATTCGCCCTGTATACAGTGCGGCCAGTGTGTTTCGGTCTGCCCTACAGGTGCACTTATGGAGCATTCGGAGATCGAGAAGGTTGATGAAGCTTTTGCGGCCGGGAAAGTGGTGATAGCCCAGGCAGCTCCTGCAGTCAGGGCTGCACTTGGCGAGGAATTCGGCTATCCGATCGGAACGCCCGTAACAGGGAAGATGATAGCCGCAATGAGGAGACTGGGATTTAAGCGTATATACGATGTTAACTTCGGCGCGGATCTTACCATTATGGAAGAAGGCACGGAACTTCTGGGACGTCTTAAGAACGGAGGCGTTCTTCCTATGATAACTTCGTGCTCGCCGGGGTGGGTCAACTATGCAGAGTATAATTACAGCGATCTTTTACCGAATCTTTCGTCGTGCAAGTCACCTCACCAGATGCAGGGAGCGGTGATCAAATCCTATTGGGCAAAGGTCCATGATGTGGCACCCGAGGATATCTTTGTGGTATCTGTCATGCCCTGTACTGCCAAGAAGTTCGAAAGGCAGCGCGATCAGCTTAAGGTAAACGGTCTGGCGGATGTGGATGCGGTAATTACCACGAGAGAACTCGCAAGAATGATCAAGAGAGCCGGGATCATCTTTGAAAGACTTCCCGAAGAGGGATGGGATCAGGATATCATGGGCGATTATTCGGGCGCAGGTGTCATCTTCGGTGTTACCGGCGGTGTTATGGAAGCTGCACTCCGTACCGTATATTACAAGCTTACCGGTGAGGAAGCAGACCCCATTACTTTTGAAAATGTCCGCGGACATGAAGCCGGCATAAGGGAGGCTTCGCTTGATATCAACGGTACTACGGTGAATGTGGCTATTGCATCCGGAATGAAGTCCGCAAAAGTGCTTCTTGATGAAATAAGGGCAGGCAAGTCAAAATATCATTTCATAGAGATCATGGGATGCCCCGGCGGATGTATAAACGTCGGAGGCCAGCCTTATGTGCGTGAGTTCTTCCTGCCTCACGAAGATGACGATATCATGGATACCTACAAGGAGAAGAGAGCCAGAGCCCTTTATCTGGAAGATAAGAGGCAGACGCACCGTCAGTCTCATAACAATCCGCAGGTTAAGGAACTCTATGATAAATTCCTTGGTGAGCCCAACAGCCATAAGGCGCACGAGCTTCTTCATACAACGTATGCTGCGCGGGTTGGCTTTAACGATCCCGAATGATGACGTTTTGGCTCTAACGGGCGGGAAATATCATAAGTGAACGAAAAGGCGGTCATGGTACCGCCTTTTTCAATACCGCCCTTATAAATCCGATGTTGGCGAAAACATCAAAATCCTTGCAAATTATTTGTATATTTAGTAGAATAGGCGGATAAGTAAAAAAAGGCTGTCTATGCAGATAAAGAAAGGACATGTATTATGAAGGAAATACAGGGGGGGATCACTGCTCCCGAAGGTTTTTATGCAGCTTCTCATGCGGCAGGTATCAAGTATAAAGGCAGGGAAGATATGGCCCTGATATACAGCGATACGGACTGTATTACCGCAGGTACGTTTACCACCAATGTTGTCAAGGCAGCACCGGTGTTATGGGATTCCGACATAGTACACAGCGATGCAAAGGTCCGCGCGGTAGTGATCAATTCCGGCATAGCAAATGCGGCTACAGGAAAGCCCGGCATGGATATATGCGAAAAGACCGCACAGGCCATGAGCAGTCTTTACGGCGGGAACAGGGATTCCGTACTTGTGGCATCCACAGGCGTTATAGGGATGCAGATAGATGCGGATAAAATATGCGCAGGATGTAAGGAACTGTTTGAAAAGAAGGCAGATACGCCCGAGGCAGCGACTGCGGCTGCAAAGGCAATAATGACCACCGATACCCATAAAAAAGAGATAGCGGTTGAAGTGGAGCTTACGGACGGTAAAGTGATCCGCATAGGTGCCATGACCAAGGGATCCGGTATGATACATCCCAATATGTGCACGATGCTTGGTTTTGTGACTACAGATGCGGTGATAGATAAGAAACTCCTTCAGAAGGCCATATCGGCTATAGTAGACGATACCTTCAATATGATAACCGTAGACGGGGATACGTCTACAAATGATACTTATGTGATACTTGCAAACGGCAGGGCAGGAAATACCCTTATCGGTGATGAGGGCGAGGACTACAGGCGCTTCTACGAAGGACTTCTCCACGTGAGCGAGTATCTTGCAATACAGATGGCCGGTGACGGGGAGGGAGCTACCAAGCTCTTTGAATGTCATGTAAAAGAGGCACAAAACGTTGCCGATGCTAAAAAAATGGCAAAATCCGTAGTCGGTTCGGCACTCTGCAAAGCCGCGATATTCGGAAACGATTCAAACTTCGGACGTTTCCTCTGTGCACTGGGCTATTCGGGTGCAGACTTTGATCCGGCTAAGGTGGATATATGGTACGAGGCGGCAGGAAAGAAGCTTAAGATAGTTGAAAACGGCATGGATGCAGGATACAGCGAGGATGAGGCCACAGAGCTTCTTAAGAGCGAAGCGGTAACGGTCGTGGCTGTAATGCATGCAGGCAGCGCCGAGGCCAGAGCCTGGGGATGCGACTTAAGTTATGACTATGTAAAGATAAATGCGGATTACAGATCGTAAAACGGAGATACAGGTGAAGCTGCCGGCCGTTTAGTCTGATAGGAGGGAAAAACAATGTATACTAATGACATCGATAATCTACTGAAAAAAGCCGGGGTCCTTATTGAGGCCCTGCCTTATATACAGAGGTATAACCGGAGGATCATTGTAGTAAAGTACGGCGGAAGCGCCATGGCCGATCCGGAGCTTCAGAGGAACGTCATAAAGGATGTAACGCTGCTTAAGCTGGTCGGGTTCAAGCCCATCATAGTACACGGAGGCGGCAAGGAGATAAGCGCCTGGCTTAAAAAGACAGGGAAGGAATCGGAGTTCGTAAACGGGCTGCGTGTTACCGATGCGGAGACTATGGAAGTTGCAGAGATGGTGCTTAACAAGGTTAACAAGCGTCTGGTATCCATGGTAGAGGAGCTGGGAGTCCATGCGGCCGGGATATCCGGAAAGGACGGAGGGCTTCTTAAGGTGGAAAAGAGGTTCTCTGACGGAAAGGATATAGGTTTTGTAGGCCAGATAACTGATGTTGATCCCAAGATATTATTTGATCTGATCGATAAGGATTTCCTTCCTATAGTCTGCCCCATAGGAATGGATGATAAGTATGAGAGCTATAATATAAATGCGGATGATGCAGCCTGCGCGGTAGCAAAGGCCGTAGGCGCAGAGAAGCTGGCGTTCCTTACCGATATTGAGGGATTATACCGCGATATCAACGATAAGTCGTCCTTCATATCTACTATAAAGATATCGGAAGCAAAGGCTCTGATCGATGAGGGCATAATAGGCGGCGGCATGCTGCCCAAACTCGGAAACTGCATCGACGCCATTAAGAGCGGGGTGCAGAGGGTGCATATACTTGACGGAAGGCTGGCACACTGCCTGCTTCTGGAGATATTCACGAAAGATGGTATCGGTACCATGATAACTGCGGATGACGATCAGGAATAAAAGCCTGTCATCTTAAGAAGATATAAGGATCTTTGGTGTAAGAATATTTAGACGGAGGAAATGATCATGGGTATCATGAATGATTACATAGAGGAAGCCGAAGCGGCGCTCCTTCATACATATAACCGTTATCAGGTGGTATTTGACCACGGTGAGGGCGTATATCTCTACGATCTGGAAGGCAAGAAGTATCTGGATTTCGTATCCGGCATAGCGGTATTTGCACTTGGATACGGCGTAAAAGAGTATAATGATGCGATCAAGGCACAGGTGGATAAGCTGCTCCATACATCCAATTATTATTATAATGTGCCGGCTATCGAGGCCGCAAAGGGGATCAAAAAAATCTCGGGCATGGACCGTGTATTCTTTACCAACAGCGGTGCGGAAGCCGTTGAGGGCGCTATAAAGACAGCACGTAAGTATGGATTTTTAAAGGACGGCCGTACCGATCATGAGATCATCGCAATGGAGCATTCTTTCCACGGCCGTACCATGGGCGCATTGTCTGTTACGGGAAAGAGAGCATATCGTGATGCTTTTGAACCGATGATAGGTAACATCCGTTTTGCACAGTACAATGATATAGAAAGCGTTAAGGCATGTCTTAACGATAAAACCATAGCCATACTGTTAGAGACTGTGCAGGGTGAGGGCGGTATACATCCCGCAGATGAAGCTTTCCTTAAAGAACTGCGCAGGATCTGTGATGAACGCGACATACTGCTGATATTAGATGAGATACAGTGTGGCATGGGACGCAGCGGGGAATACTTTGCATGGCAGCGTTACGGAGTCAAGCCCGATGTCATGACTGTTGCAAAGGCGCTGGGCTGCGGTGTGCCCGTTGGTGCTTTCCTTATGACCGAAAAAGTGGCACGCTCTTCCCTGGTAGCAGGCGATCATGGTACCACTTACGGCGGCAATCCTCTTGCAGGTGCTGCTATCTGTTCGGTGCTTAAGCTCTTTGAAGAGAAGCATGTGCTTGAAAACGTACGTGAGGTGGGAGCATATCTTTTTGATGTGCTGGAAGTCATCAAGGCAGAGAACAGCGACATAATCGACCATCGCGGCGTGGGGCTGATGCAGGGACTTGAGTTCGATCATCCCGTAGCGGATATAATAAATAAGGCTCTTGATAAGGGCCTGGTACTCATAAATGCAGGAACGAACATCATACGTTTCCTTCCTTCTCTGGTGATCAGTAAAAAGGATGTAGACGACATGGCTGCCATTCTCAGGGAGTGTTTGTGAAAAAACTAAGAGGCAGGACATGGCTTTATATCTTTCTGGTATCGGCCCTCTTCGTGGGGGCCTGGTTTGCGTTTAAGCCGGAAGATGCAACGATCCCCGGCATAACGGAAAAACAGGATAAAAAGCCCACACTGATACTGTGGTATACGGATGAAAGCCTTACAGATTATCTTAACAGTGCCTGTGTGGCCTATCTGGACGCAGAGGGAGTAAGGGTTGAGCCGGTATTAAAGACCGGCCTTGAGTATATCGAAGAGATATATGATGCATCCGTAAAGGGCGGGGAAATGCCGGATCTTTATATAGCCGGCACAGACTGCCTGGAGAAGGCGGCACTTTCGGGACTGGCCCTTCCGATAAACGATCCCGAGAATATCATGAACAGTTTTAATTATCCACAGATAGCTATGGATGCGGTGAGCTATAAGGGCAGACAGGTAGCCTATCCTTTTTATTTTGATACGGCCTTCCTTCTTTACAATTCCACCTATCTCTCACAGATGGCGGATGCGGAACTGAGAAGTGAACCGGTAGAGGGCGGTGAAGATGAAGAAGGCGAGGGCAGGACTTATGTTCCCGACGCCGGCGTTCCCGAGGGCTATACAGAAGAAAGCTGGAAGGAAGCCGTATCTGTGCGTACGCAGGAGCTTATCCCCGAATCAATAGAGGATATAACAAAGCTGGCGATGGAGCATGGGGCACCGGAGGGTATGGAGTATTTCTTCCTCTGGGATGTATCCGATATATAGGACAATTATTTCTTTACGGGCGCGTATATGAACGTCGGCGGGGTATGCGGCGATGATCCCGAACTGATAGATATCTGCAATGATGATACCATCCGCTGCATGAGCACCTACCAGAACCTTCACCAGTTCTTCTCCATAGAGTCGAAGGAGAGCAGCTATGAAAAGGTGCTTCAGGATTTCCTTGACGGCAAGAGCTTATTTACGATAGTTACTACGGATGCACTGTCAACCGTAGAGAGGGCATACGAGAACGGCGAATTTAAATACGGTTACGGCGTGGCTGCACTTCCGGGTGTGGATGCCGATCATGTGGCAAAGGGACTTTCCACTACCACCTGTGTGGCGGTCAACGGCTTTTCGGAATATCCCGACGAAGCAAATCTTTTTGCTGAGTATGTTATGTATGAATCGGCGGATACCCTTTATGACAGGACAGGCAAGATGCCGTGCATGGGCAGCGTTATGGAAGAGAGCGCAGGTGCAAAGGATGTGGTACGTGCGCTTTATCAGAACAGCGTATGCCTTCCCAAGCTGATGACCATGAGCAATTTCTGGGTGGAGCTTGAGCTGGCCTATACCCGCATCTGGGACGGCGCGGATCCGGAGGAGACATTAAAAGCCCTCTCGGATCAGATGAATAAGCAGATAAAGAGATTCTGATATTTTTTATTTTTTCCCTATTGAATGTTTTAAATTTATATCATAGAATGATATTTACAGGTGATCTCTGAGAAGGCCTTTTACCGTATCATATGTGTAAAAGGAGCAGATCATGAAGAAAAATATCATACTAATTCTGTTACTGATGTTTCTGGGCATTTGCCTTGCCGGGTGCGGTTCCGCACAGGATTATATCAGCGAACAGCTAAAGCGCGCCGGTGGAGAAGAGGTACAGAACGTATCAGCTGATGATGCGGGTCTTGTTGTGCCCTCTTTGCAGGAAGTGTGCGTGCATATAAGCGGTGCGGTGGATAAGCCCGGAGTGTATATGCTGCCTGAGGGCAGCAGGCTCTATGAAGCTATAGAACTGGCAGGCGGATTTTCACCGGAAGCGGACAGGGATTATTTAAACCTGGCATCGGGGATAGAAGACGGATCTATGTATCATGTCCCTACCATGGAAGAAACAGAAGAAAAGGCGGCGGATGCCCTGCAGGGGACCGGGACTTATGACGGAAAAGTGGATATCAACCATGCCGGCATAGAGGAACTGACAAAGCTCACGGGCATAGGCGAAGGGAAGGCACGGGCCATCATAGCATACCGTGAGGAACACGGGGCTTTTGCCAGCCCGGAAGATATAAAGAAAGTGTCCGGAATAGGTGAGGGCACATACGATAAATTCAAAGATGATATAGCGGTGCATTAGCACAGGAGGATCAAGAAGGAAATGGCAGAACGCATCCTTATAGTTGACGACGAGAAAGCGATCGTAAAAGGACTGAAATACAGCATAGAGCAGGATGGCATGGAGACTGATGCAGCATATGACGGCGAAGAAGCGCTTGAACTGGTCAGGAGCAATCATTACGACCTGGTGCTTCTGGATATGATGCTTCCCAAAATAGACGGTATGGAAGTTTGCAGGCAGATAAGGGAGTTTTCGGATGTGCCCATCATCTTTCTAACTGCAAAGGGCGATGATATGGATAAGATAATGGGCTTTGAGACGGGAGCCGATGATTATATCGTAAAGCCTTTTAATGTATTGGAAGTAAAGGCGAGGATAAGGGTGTTCGTACGCCGTGCACGCAAAAGAAGCGCAGAGAGTGTCAGCAGCTCAAGGCTCATTGAGAACGGTGAGTTCAGATTCGATATCGAGAACAGAAGGCTTTTCATTAACAACAGGGAGATCAATCTTACCACAAAAGAGTTTGATATACTGGAGCTTTTGGTGACCCATCCCGGCAAGGTTTACAGCAGGGATAATCTTAAGGAACTGGTGTGGGGCAGCGAGTATAACGGTGATGCCCGCACGGTCGATGTGCATGTCAGAAGACTGCGCGAAAAGATAGAGGAGACACCGGGAGCGCCCAGATATGTCCAGACCAAGTGGGGATCGGGATATTTCTATAAGGGATGAAAAGATCGGAATATCTTAAGAGTTTCAGACTTCGCATCTTTATAGTCATAGTTATAGCGGTACTGGTTTCGGCTACCGTGATGCGTGTGGCATCAGGGGCTAATCTCCGTGACCGTATGCTTGATCAGCGTACAAAGGAGCTGACTGAGCAGATCCGTGTCCTGGCCAGCCGTATGAAGAACTATGATTTCTTTCGCGATACTTCTTCGGAAGCTATCAATTCCCAGCTGTCACAGCTTTCAACAGTGTATGAGGGCCGGATCCTCGTGATCGACCAGGGCTTCAGGGTGATATCGGACACCTATGACATCAGCGTAGGCAAGTACATGATAGGTGAGGAAGTTATCCGCTGTTATTCTGGACAGAATGTGACCAATTACGAAAGGAGCAGCAGATACATTGAGGTGGCGGTACCTGTGACCGAAAAGGACGGTGTCACCGGGGAGATGATGGTCAGCGGAGTGATACTGGCCAGTGCAGCTACGGATGCCATTTTAAGGACTACGGATGATATATCCCGCAGGGGATGGATCATAGAGATAGTGCTGGTAGTGGTGATGATAGGAATAGGAGCCGGCGTGGCATCGCTGATGGCCAAGCCTTTTGAGCGTGTATCAAAGGCTATGGGCAGCGTGGTCAGCTTTGAAGAGGATCTGCCTGTAGTATCCGATTATAAAGAGACACAGGAGATCGTGGATTCATTTCATAAACTGAGACAGCGCCTTAAGACGCTGGACGAATCGCGGCAGGAATTTGTGAGCAATGTCTCACATGAGCTTAAGACGCCGATCGCATCCATAAAGGTATTGGCGGATTCGCTGAATATGCAGGAGGATGCACCGCTGGAGATGTATAAGGACTTTATGCATGATATCAGTGACGAGATAGACAGGGAAAACGAGATAATCACAGACCTGCTGGAGCTGGTGCGTATGGATAAAGGCTCATCAGGCATGCATGTGGAAAATATCAAGGTTAACGAGCTGCTGGAACAGATCACCAAACGTCTGGGACCTCTGGCACGTAAGAGCGAGATAGATCTGATACTGGAAAGCCGCAGGGAAGTAAATGCGGATATGGATGAGGTCAAGATGACCAGGGCCATAACAAATATCATAGAAAACGGTATCAAGTATAATAAACATCCCGGCTGGGTAAGGATAGTGCTGGACGCCGACCATCAGTACCTGACGATCACCATTACGGATTCGGGAACGGGTATCCCCGAGTCCGAACTGGGGCATATATTCGAACGTTTTTACAGGGGCGATAAGTCGCATTCAAAGGAGATAAGCGGTACCGGACTGGGACTGGCTATCACCAGAAAGACAATATTGCTGCACAGAGGTTCGATCGATGTATCCAGTGTACTGGGAGAAGGTACCACATTTACGGTCAAGCTGCCTTTAAGCTATATAGAGGGAGGCCGTTAAGTTGAGAAAGTGCGGATATCTTATATTCATAATGTTTATGCTTATCTTCGCGGCAGGCTGTTCGGGCAGTGAAAAGGAAAAACCGATAGCCGAGGGGAAGTTCCGTGTTTATTGCTTAAACCGTTCCGAGACAGCCCTGGCATATGAGGATTATACACCTGCGGAGAATGACAGGGAGGGGCTTATAAAAGAACTGATCACTGTGATGCGTTCGGATATGAAGGATAACGATCACAAGGCGCCGCTTAAGTTTGACTTTTCGGTAAGGGGCTGTGTGCTGGAAGGTGATCAGCTGATAGTGGATATGAGCGATGAATACACGCAGTTAAGCCCTACACGTGAGATATTGATAAGAGCCGCGCTGGTACGCACCCTTATACAGATAGGCGGGGTAAATACCGTGAGCATAACGGTAGATGACCTGCCGCTGGCCGATATGACCGGAAATTACGTGGGAGCTATGACCGCGGATAGTTTTGTCGATAATGAAGGCGCAGAGATAAATGCGTATGATAAGGCAGAGCTGAGGCTGTATTTTGCTAACGAGACCGGGGATAAACTGGTGGAGTGCAGCCGCAGCGTCATGTATAATACAAATCTTCCGATGGAGAGACTGGTGCTTGAGCAGCTGATACTGGGGCCGGAGGGAGACGAGGCTTATCCTACGATCAATGCATCGACAAAGGTTATATCCGTGACGGTTACGGACGGAGTGTGTTTTGTGAATCTGGACAGTGCATTCTTAGAAGGTGCAGGCAGCGTATCACCGCAGGTCAGCATTTATTCCATAGTCAATTCTTTAGCAGAGTTAAGCACGGTACATAAGGTTCAGCTCATGGTCAACGGCGTGAGTGACGTTATGTTCCGTGAGGTAATGGATCTGGAGCAGGATTTCACGAGAAACCTTGATATAGTGGAGCAGTAATAAGGAGACAGGGAGTGAAAAGGCCTCTGCTTTGTGCCTGCCTTTTATTCCTTTTATCCGCAAGGCTTATACTGTACCTTGCGGGAGGGCCGGATACGTGTTATTCCGAAGGGAGTGCCGTATTTACCGGCACGGTTGAGAAAAAGGAACTTAAGCAGGATCTTAAGGTGTTCTACCTTAAGGATGTCGGCATCGCCGGCGAAGATACCCATAAAGTAAAGATGGACAGCGGACTTATCTGCAGTACCGACGGACCCATGCCGCCAATAGGCGCAAGGGTCAGGGTCAGCGGCAGTATCCGCTTATATTCGCGTGCAACGAATCCCGGTGAGTTTGATTTCTGCAGATATTATCTGTGTCTCGGGTACGGGGCAAAGATGGAGGTGAGCAGCTTTAGTTTATGCTCGGATGGCTACAGCGTATGGAAGGAAGGGCTTTGGAACATACGCTGTTTTCTGGGCGGGCTGTACGACAGGCTGCTTAATGAAGAGGACAGTGCCGTGATGAAAGCGATGATCCTGGGAGATAAAGGGGATCTGTCCACTGAGATAAAGGATCTGTACAGGACCGCCGGGATATCGCATATACTGGCTATAAGCGGGCTTCATATCTCGATACTGGGGATGGGGCTGTATAAGCTGCTGCGAAGAAGCGGCGTGCCTGTG
>JAEEGL012152371.1_pt1 | contig 10922 bp, 10 predicted proteins | sample 9134231 | NCBI WGS metagenome assembly JAEEGL01 (sample SAMN16246548, study PRJNA631951) | gut metagenome | biome: gut microbiome; feature: rumen; material: fiber-attached | host: Bos | place: Iran: Karaj | collected 2018-10 | reverse complement strand
TTCCGTTAGCCGCATCAAACTGATCGATCAAATCATCGCCGACGTTATCGAACAGGAACAGATTGAGAAAGAAAGACAGGAATATGAGGAACAGATGGCCTTGATGGGTGGTGCCGTAGGCAACACTTCGGTTACCGATGATGGTACCAAAGGAGGAAGCTGGTATTTCTACAACGCAACAGCATTGCGAAACGGTTTCAGTGACTTCTCCAAGAAATGGGGTATGCGAAAACTCGAAGACAACTGGCGTATTTCAGACAAACGCAACATCAATAGTGGTGGCTTGAGCGACGACTTTGGTGGTGGTGGCTTTGATTCCGACGACGAGGAAGAAAGCGACACGATATCCGAGAATCTCACTAACCACGACAGAGGGTTCTATCTGGTCGACCTCCCCTTTACCGAGGAACAGAAGGAAGAGGCCCATAGACGCATTGCTGAGGCTTTGTACAACGTCGGTTTCATTTATTTCAACCAACTCTCCGATTACCCACGTTCCATTGACGCTTATGAAGACTTGGACACCCGTTATCCTGGCAATGAGAACGAACTCCCGGCTTGGTATGCCCTTTACAAGATGAATAAGGATATTGGGAACATGGATAAGTCTGATGACTATAAAAACCGCATCTTAAGCAAGTATCCTGAGTCGAGCTATGCCAAGTTCATCCTTGACCCCAATTACTATAAAACTCTCAATGAAAATGCAACACAGGCTTCGGCGCTCTATACCAAGACCTACGAAGCTTACCAGCAGGGGCAGTACTACCGTGTGAGGATGAACGCTGAGCGGGCACTTGATCTCTATGCTACCGACACGGCTTTTGCACCGCGTTTCGCCTTGCTTGACGCCATTGCACGTGGCCGTCTCGAAACGGTTGATACCATGGCATACGCCTTGCTCAATGTGGTGAGGTCTTATCCTGGCAGTAGCATCCGCGGCTATGCCATGACGTTACTGGAGAACATCAACGAAGAATACCATCTGGGCATTGACCTAGCTGGCATGATCGACAGCAAGGGTGGAGTAATTGAAGAAAAGCCCAAGTCACCATACGTTTATTCACCTGACTCGAAACATTTGGTGGTCATCGTGTTCAACCCGAAGAAGGTCAGAACAGAACCGCTAAAGGTGCGTATCACTGACTTCAATAAGAAAGAATACCGATTCAAGAATTTTGAGATGAGGAACTTAATGTTTGGCGAAGAAAAGATGCTGGTCTCCTTGAGCGAGTTTGAAAACGAAAAAGAAGCAAAAGACTATATCACCTCAATGTTCCTGACGGATTACGTGTTTGGCGGACTTGACAAGAACGAATATTCGGTGTTGCCTATCTCCGTTGATAACTATGGCGCGTTCTACAAGGAGAAGAAGGTGGATGAATACAAGGCATTTTTAGAAGAAAATTCAAAATAAAATATTATGGAATCTCCGGCAAGAAATCTAATTGGTAAAGGTACCGTCATCAAGGGTGACGTGGAATCGAGTGGTGACATTCGTGTAGATGGTCATCTGATTGGCTCATTGAAGTCGAACGGTAAGATTGTCATCGGTCAAACCGGTGTGGTGGAAGGTGACTTGACATGCAAGCAGGCCGACATCTCAGGTGTGGTGAAGGGTTTGCTGAAGTGTGAGGAACTCACCTCGCTTAAATCCACCTCGAGAGTTGAGGTTGACTTGGTGACAAAACAGCTGCTCATTGAGGTTGGCGCCATCTTTACAGGCAAGTGCCAGATGTCGCAGTCAGCAGCACCTCAACCAGAAAAATAACAAGATAATTTAGATCGATATTATATGATAAAAGCCTTTGTTTTTCCTGGGCAAGGTGCCCAGTTTGTAGGTATGGGAAAAGATCTTTTCGACCAATCGTCGAAAGCGAAAGAGATGTTCCATAAAGCAAATAAGATATTAGGATTCAAGATTACCGATATGATGTTTGACGGGACCGACGAGGATCTTCGCCAAACGAAGGTCACACAGCCCGCTATCTTCCTTCACTCGGTCATACTTGCCTCAGTGCTCGAAGACTTCGATCCCAGCATGGTCGCAGGTCATTCACTTGGTGAATTCTCAGCTTTGGTCGCCAACAAAGTATTGACTTTTGAAGATGGTTTGAAACTGGTGGCTAAGCGTGCCAATGCCATGCAGAAGGCTTGCGAAATACAGCCTGGTACTATGGCTGCGGTGATCGGCATGGAAGATGATCAAGTGGAGAAAATCTGCGCTTCCATCAGCGATAAAGTGGTCGTTCCAGCCAACTACAACTCTCCTGGACAAATCGTCATTTCTGGCTCTATTGAAGGCGTGGAAAAGGCCTCTGAGATGCTCAAGGAAGCTGGTGCCAAGCGCGTGCTGCCGCTGAAAGTGGGTGGCGCATTCCATAGCCCATTGATGGAACCCGCTCGTGTGGAGCTGGCCGAAGCCATCAACGAAACCAAGTTCAACCCTGGCATCTGCCCGATTTACCAAAACGTCACCGGTCAATCAGTCACCGATCCTGAGATCATCAAGAAGAACCTGGTGGCCCAGCTGACTTCACCGGTACGTTGGACCCAGACCATGCTCAACATGATTGCCAACGGCCTCAACAGCGTGGTGGAGGTCGGTCCTGGCACCGTACTCCAAGGCCTCTTCAAGAAGGTGGATCGTAACCTTGAAATGTCAAGCGCTTCCATCTGATGGGACAGGATAAAAGCCCCAAGGGCTTCTATATGTTTGTGATCCTCGGTGTCATCATAGGCACCTTGGTCAGCCTTGTCAGCCAGAGTATAATGCTCAAACGGCAGCCTAAGGTGATTGCTGCGAGCAAGTTCGACGAGGTGATGTACTATATTAATAATGTGTATGTCGACACCGTCAAATCCTCCGACTTGGAGGAAGAGGCCATTGTGGCCATGATGGATGAACTTGACCCGCATAGCCAGTACATCTCTTTGGAGGAGTTCAACACTGTTAATGATCCGCTGTTAGGCAGTTTTGAGGGCATCGGCGTGCAGTTCCGCATCGTCGAGGACACGGTAGCCATTGTCAACACCATCAAGGGTGGCCCATCCGAGAAAGTCGGCATCATGGCGGGCGACCGTATCGTTTACGTGGACGATTCGCTCGTTGCTGGCGTCAAAATCAAGAACGAAGGAGTAATGCGCCTGCTGAAAGGTCCCAAGGGCTCTAAAGTCAAGGTGAAGAATTACCGTAGAGGTGTCAGTGATTTGCTTGAATTCACCATCACCCGTGACGTCATCCCGACCTATAGCGTCGATGTGGCTTACATGCTCGACAAGGAGACAGGATACATTAAGCTGAGCAAGTTTTCAGCTACTACCCATAAAGAGTTTGTCAATGCCGCCAAGAAGCTGAAAGAAGTTGGAATGACAAAGTTGGTGTTTGATTTGCGTGGCAACTCAGGTGGTTATCTGAACGAAGCGGTAGAAATTGCCGATGAGTTCTTGACCAAAGGCAGCTTGGTGGTCTTCACCGAAGGGCGTCAACGGCCACGTTACACCTATTTTGCCCGTAAAAAAGGCCTACTCGAGACTATGCCCGTTGTGGTGTTGATTGACGGTGAGTCGGCCAGTGCCAGCGAGATTGTGGCGGGTGCCTTACAAGACAATGATCGTGGCACCATTGTGGGGCGCCGTTCGTTCGGAAAGGGTCTGGTACAGGAGCAGATCATGCTGAGCGACAAGTCGGCCATCCGCGTTACGGTGGCGCGTTATTATACGCCTACGGGACGTTGCATCCAGAAGCCATTTACTGGCGATAGGGAGGACTACCTTTTTGAATCGTACGAGCGTTATGAGAACGGCGAGCTGTTCTCGGCCGATAGTATCCATTTTGCGGATTCATCGAAGTATTATACGCCCCAAGGCAAGGTGGTGTATGGCGGCGGTGGCATCATGCCTGATGTGTATGTGCCGCTTGTCAATGATAGCACAGAGTATTATTTCAATAGGATCACCAACACAGGTGTCCTTTATCAATATGCTTTCGATTACTGCGACAGTCATCGTCAGGAGCTGGCCAAGTACAAGACCGTGGCGGATTTTGACAAGTCGTTCCACGTTACCGATGCCATGTTTGCCGAGTTGGTGAAACGTGCAGAGGCTAAAGGCTTGAAAGGCAATGAGCAAGAGAAGCAGGTGGCACGTAGGGAAGCTGATATTTTGCTGAAGGCTTATATCGCTCGTGACTTGTTCGATGAGGAGGGATTTTATCCGATTTATCGTGCCATGGATGACGTGCTCCAGAAGGCTTTGGAAGTGCTGAAATAAAAAAATCGCATTAATAATCGTCAGTTAATATAAAATTTGTATTTTTGCAGCCCGATTTTTAGGCAAATGGAAAAGGAAAACGAATTCTTGATCCCTGTCAGCGGCCTTGCCCTGGGTGTTCACAACTTCAAGTTTGACATCAAGGACGATTTCTTTGCCGACTTGGACTATTCCGAGGTGAAGCATGCCGAGGTGATGGTGGATCTGGAAGTGGTAAGGGAAGAGTTGATGATGACGCTGAACTTCCACATCGAAGGCAAGGTTGAGGTTCCATGTGACCGCTGCGCTGACGAGTTCTTCATCCCGATCCAGAGCGATCAGGTGTTTTACATCAAGATCGGCGCCGAAGAAGTCGAGGAATCAGACGACGTGGTCGCCGTGCCTGCTGAGGAGCACGCATACGACATCCGTTCTTTGGTTTATGAATACATCATCCTATCGATACCGATCCATCGGGTTCATCCCGAAGGCGAGTGCAATCCGAAGGTGATCGCAATGCTTTCTCACGACGAGGAACCCTTTGACGAGGAAGCAGCGGCAACGGATCCCCGGTGGGCGGCTTTGAAGGATGTCAACATTGAAGACAATTAAACAACTGGTATTAACATTTTAAAATAAAAGTAAAATGGCACATCCTAAACGCAGACAGTCTCACACCAGAGGCGCAAAGAGAAGAACGCATTACAAGGCTGAAGTCCCTACACTGGCAGTTTGCCCAGTAACCGGCACCATGCACGTCTATCACAGAGCATATTATGTTGACGGCGACCTTTACTACAAAGGAAAGCTCGTCATGGCAGCTAAGCAATAACGGATTTTTTTCATAATCTTTATATTGTTTTTCCCCACCAACCATGTGCTGGTGGGGTTTTTTGTTTCGCTTATCGAGGTGCCCCAACGGCACTGCATATCTCCCTGCGGGAGATACGCTAGGTGCCTTTTAGGGTACCTCGATAAGCTTTATGGGTTACTTCGATCCCATAACAAGGGAGAGTGCCTTCTCAGCGGAATCGAATTCCAGCGTCAGCTCGCTATAATGGTGCGCGTCTGATGAAATAATCATCGGGACCCCCATCTTATGGGCTTCGACCATCAGCCAAGGCGAAGGGTAGAAGCCGTTGTAACGTTTCTTATAAATCCCTCTCGTATTGATCTCCATGGTCAAGCCTTTTTGATGGATGAGGTCGAGGGTTTCCAAGGCCAGTTTGTGGTACCAAGGCTCATCTTCGTGGAAATACCGATCTCTGTTATGCATCTTGATCTTGTCGAAATGTGCGATGATGTCGAACTCCTCATGCTCAATCATGGCATTGGTCTGGTCAAAGAAGCACTTCACTGCCTTACGGATATCGCCGTCGAAGAACTTTTGCAGGCCTTCGTCGTAGATTTCCCACTGGGGTCCGTCAATAAACCAAAGTTCCTCGGGGTTAGCCGAATGTCCTACCAGATGCACGCCACCGATGAGGTAATCCAAATGATACTTTTCCTTGGTTGAGGCAAAAGGTTCGGAAACGCCAGGTACAAAATCGGTTTCCAATCCGCAAAGGATCTCGATTTGATCCTTGAATTCCTCTTTTAGTGCAGCGATTTCCTTGATGTAATCGGGCATCCGTTCTGCCTTTACGGCGAAGGTAGTTTCAAAAGGCAAGGGTCCATGTTCCGAGAAACCGAGCTTGATTAATCCTTGACGGATGGCTTCTTCCACCATCTCTCTCGGAGTGGATTTGCCGTCAGAGTAGATGTTGTGGGTATGTAGGTTGAAGTTTTGCATTGCAAAAAACAGGGTTATTCAGCCTTGAGGTAATCTTCTTCGGTGATAGTATAGGTTAGACAACCGTATGCATCGTGATGAAAAGGCCAGCTGGCCTTTTCTGTTGTCCATTCGAAATGGTCGCCATCAAAATCATAAGGTCCGGTTACGGTTTCTGAGGTGTAAACCAATCGTTTTCCATCATCAAAAGAAAAAGATAGGGTATCGCCATAGACGTACTGTAATAGTATGTATTGTGCCAGATCGAGTTCGGCCATGCCCAACCCATCATAGACTAAAAACACAGAATCATTTCCTTGTTCCAAGATGATCCCGTCGGGATGTTCATTCCAAATAGAATACTCGTTTTTGTTGTTCGACGTGAAAGTTACTCTATGTCCACTTTGGTTTGAGATTTTGTATTCAATTATAAACCCTGGATCGCAGGAGGTTAGCACTATAGCTAACAAACAGAAAACGAATGCTTTTCTTTTCATGATTCTTTTTGTTGTAGGTCTCTTAGGCTGTAATTATTTTATAAACCTTATCCCCTCGTCTTACCACCGCCTTTACTGGGATGGAACAAACATCTCCCTTGACGGCTTGGGGCACGGGACCATCGTCCAAACGGAGCTCACGGATGCTGTCCTCATAGACGCCGGTGGTGGGACCGATGATCATGATGGGGTCGTCAACGTTGAGGTCGTGGGTCTCCACACGGATCTCGGCCACGCTGAGCTTGCTGAAATAGTTGGTCACTGTGCCGATGAAGAGTTTGGTTTGGGTGGCCTGCGAGCCGTACTGTTCTGACCATTCGAAGGTGCGGCGACCTAAGTAATAACCGTCCCAGAAACCGCGGTTGTAGACGCTCTTCAGGCGTTCCATCCAAGCGTCAATCTTCTCTTGGGTGAAGGTGCCTTCCTGAATGGCTTTTATGGCTTCATGATAGACCTCCACGGTCATTTTGGTGTATTCCGGTGAACGGCCACGGCCTTCGATCTTCAAGACTTCCACGCCGGCATCCAAGACCCGATCCAAGAAGGGTAGGGTGCAAAGGTCTTTGGGCGACATGATATATTGGTTTTCCAAAGCCAGTTCGTAACCCTCTTCACGTTCCTTTACGTCGTAACCACGACGGCAAAGCTGTAGGCATGCGCCACGATTCGATGAAGAATTGAAGATGTCTTGGCTCAAGTTGCACTTGCCTGAGATAGCCATGCACAAGGCACCGTGACAGAACACTTCAATGCGTACTAATTCGCCATGAGGACCGCGAATTTGTTGCCGCTCGATCTCTTCGGTGATATGCTTCACTTGATCGATGTTGAGCTCTCGGGCGGTTACCATTACATCAGCGAATTGGGAGTAATATTTCACAGCCTCCAAGTTGGTGATGTTGCATTGGGTGGACATGTGGACCTCCACGCCGATCTTTCTAGCGTATTGGATCACGCTTTGGTCAGAGGCAATGATGGCCGAAATGCCGTTGGCCTTGATGGCATCAAGCAGTTGATGCATCTCTTCCATCTCTTCGTCGTAGATCACCGTGTTGACGGTGACATAACTCTTCACGCCGTTGGCGTTGCAAGTCTCAGCGAGTTGCCTAAGGTCGTCCAAGGTAAAGTTCTTGGCCGATCTTGACCTCATATTCAACTTGCCGATGCCGAAATACACGCTTCCGGCACCAGCTTGTATGGCGGCTGCCAGGGCTTCGTACGAGCCCACTGGAGCCATAATCTCGATATTCTTTTTCACTTTTCCAGTCTCTTATTCAAAGCTTCGGTTTGTGCTTCAAAGCCTTTCTTTCCCAACAGGGCAAACATGTTCTTCTTGTAAGCTTCCACACCGGGTTGGTCGAAGGGATTCACCTCGAGCATGTAGCCGCTCAGGGCGCAGCCCATCTCGAAGAAGTAGATCAACTGACCGAGCACGTAGGCAGAAATCTCGGGGATGACGATGCGGATGTTCGGCACGCCACCGTCTTCATGAGCGAGCATGGTGCCCAGTTCAGCCTTATGGTTGACTTCGGAGATGCGTTTGCCAGCGATGTAATTCAGCTGGTCGAGGTCCTCATTTTCCATTGGGATGCGCAGCTCGTGGTCAGAGTTCTCCACCGAAATGACGGTCTCAAACAGGTTGCGGATGCCGTCTTGGATGTACTGTCCCATGGAATGGAGGTCGGTGCTGAAGGTGACCGAAGCGGGAAAGATACCCTTGCCGTTCTTGCCGTGGCTTTCGCCGTAAAGCTGTTTCCACCATTCGCTGAAATACACCAACCGAGGCTCATAGTTGACCATGATCTCGTTGGTCTTGCCCATGCCGTAAAGGATGTGCCGAACCACGGCGTATTCCGACACGAAGTTGCCGTTCAGCGTGGGATTACTCTTGCATAGCTTTTCAATTTCAATAGCACCATTGATGAGTTGGCGGATGTCGATACCTGCCATGGCAATGGGCAACAAGCCTACGGGAGTCAATACAGAGAAACGGCCGCCTACATCATCGGGGACGATATAGGTCTTATAGCCTTTCACGTTGGCAAGTTGTTTCAAAGCGCCTTTGGCCTTGTCGGTGATGGCGATGATGCGTGAAGCAGCCTCCTGTTCGCCGTATTTATTAATAATATGTTGTTTCAGGATGCGGAAGGCAATGGCAGGCTCAGTGGTGGTGCCCGACTTGGAAATCACCGCCATCGAATAATCCTTCTTGTCGAGGATGGCCATGAGCTCATGGAGGTAATCCTCGCTCATGTTATGGCCGGCATACACTACCAAAGGCTTGGCATCAGTCAAGGGCGCAAAATGGTTTTGCAGTGCCTCGATGACGGCACGGGCACCTAAATAGGAGCCTCCTATGCCGATGACCACGAAGATCTCTGATTTCTTGCGAAGATTAGCGGCTGTCTTCTCTATGTCGGCAATCAGGCTTTCGTCGATTTCCGAAGGCAGGTTCACCCAGCCAAGAAAGTCGTTGCCAGCCCCGGTGCGGTTGTAAATGGTGTTGTAAGTCGATGCAACTTGCGACTCGTAAGATTGAATCATTTCCTTGTTGACGAAGGAATTGGTGTGGGTAAGTTCAAGTTTCATAACATAAGAATTTGATGCAAATATAGTCAAAAACAAGAAAATCCCTACCGAGGCAGGGATTTTCTAGAACCAAAAACCAAAATTTATGAAACCTTTAATCTGCAACCTCGCGAGGTTGCAAGGTTATTGATAAGAACCGCTGCAAAATTACGACATTTTTTTGATTTTATGCAAAAATTTATTTAATTTTGTTAGCACAATCTTAAAAACTACTTAAAATGGCACAGAAGATCAATATTCTTTTAGCAGAAGATGACAAAAATCTCGGAGTCATTCTTAAGAAGTATCTGGAAACGAAGGAAATGCCTGTCACTTTATGCGCTGATGGCGCAGAGGCGCTCAAGGCCTTTAAGGAGGGCAATTTCAACTTTTGTATTTTTGATATCATGATGCCTCTTATGGACGGCTTCACCCTGGCCCGTGCGGTCAAGAAACTGGACAAACGTGTACCCATTGTATTTTTAACTGCGAAATCCGATCAAAAAGATATTATCGAAGGATTTAAGTTGGGCGCTGACGATTACATCACTAAGCCTTTCAGCATGGATGTGCTGGTGCTGCGTATCCAAGCGATTTATAACCGAACCATGATCAACGCCCCAGCCCCGACATCCTTCAAACTCGGGTCGTTCATTTTCGACGCCCCGCGCCACCTTCTTGTAAAAGGGGAGGAAAGGCGCAAGCTGACCTCGAAAGAGGCCGACTTGCTGTTGCTGCTATGTGAGAACATGAACGAAACACTCGAACGGAGCGTTGCGCTGAACAAGGTGTGGTACGAGGATTCGTACTTCAACGCCCGTTCAATGGATGTTTACGTTACTAAGTTGCGTAAGTATTTCAAGGACGAACCCAATGTTGAGTTGGTCAACGTCCATGGCGTCGGTTTCAAGTTGCTAGTCAAATCCTAAGTTTGGATTGATCGAAGCAGCTGGGATTTGTGTCGTGGTGTCATAGAAAAAGTCCCATATCGACTCGCCTGAAACGCCAGCGTCGGTGTTGGTGAGGATGATGAGAGTCCGGTCTTTTTCCATGTCACGGATGAAATAAGTGCGGTACCCCTTCCACCATCCGAAGTGGTATCGCACTCCGGGATGCTTATTGCTCATGCGCCATCCAAAGCCGTAGTTTTCGCCTTTTTTCCACGTGGGTGATCCGGGAATGAAGGCTTCACGTTGGATGGTGTCAGGGAGGAAGGTGTTGTATTGCAACGCCAAATGGAACTTATATAGATCGTCGACAGTGGAGTACATTACTTTGTCGCCGACCACCCCATTTAGATAGTCGTCCTGAGCTCTTCTGGCGCCTTTACGAAGCATATCGTGTCCCTGAACATCCGTTTCGACATAGGTTTTCAGTCGATCAACATCACGCAGATTGTAGATGTAGGAATGGTCCATGCCCATGGGAGCGAAGACGTTTTCCTGCATGAAATCCTCGAAATGCTGACCTGAGATTCGCTCAATAACACTGGCCAAAAGCACATAGTTCACGTTGGTGTAATGGAAGGTGATGTCGGGCTGGTTATAGGGGTCAGGTAGGTGTGTGCCATAGAGTTTGATGACGTCTTCGTTGCGAAGAGGGACGCATCGATCAGGCCATTGTTCGTCGGCCAAGACCTCGTATCGCGACAGGCCTGAGCGGTGATTCAGCAGATGGCGTATGGTGATGCCTTCGTAGGGGAACTCAGGGATGTATTTTGTAAGCTGATCATCGTAATCCAACTTACCTTGGAAATGCAGTAGCATGATGGCTTCAGCGGTGAACATTTTCGATACTGAGGCCAGCTGGAATTGGTCGTCGATTTGTATGGAATC
>JAEEGL012047875.1_pt1 | contig 10922 bp, 9 predicted proteins | sample 9134231 | NCBI WGS metagenome assembly JAEEGL01 (sample SAMN16246548, study PRJNA631951) | gut metagenome | biome: gut microbiome; feature: rumen; material: fiber-attached | host: Bos | place: Iran: Karaj | collected 2018-10 | reverse complement strand
TGCTTTTACTCTAGGTGGAAAAGTTGAATTTCATGACGATATAGAAGGAAACGATGAGTTTGATGCTTTGTATGGTGTTTATAAAACTTTTGCCAAAGAAACATATAATAGCAAAAACTTTACAATGACAAAGACAGAGAAATCAAAAACCGTTTACACATATGATGTAGATGGCGCCTATGAACATAAATTATTCAACGATGAATTAAAAGAAGAACACTGGTATTTTAAAGATGACAAAGAAGGCTATGTCGACGCCTACATTATTAATAACAGCAAAAGATATAAAGCCGACAAAGAATGGTATGATAGCCATGTCCAAGGTTATAGATATGACTTAATGGTCGAAAATTTTAGTGATCTTTATGATAGCGACCCAAAAAATCTTGATGGATTCAAATTTGCTTCTAGATATAAACATGATGGTGAAATTGAAGATGGAGTTATGAAATCTTCTGGAACATTTGAATTATCTATTATTAAAGACAACAATAATAAATTGGAAATTAAAGCAGACACAGTTAATGGTTTGATCAACAAAGCAACAATAAATTACTTAAATAGTGGAGAATTAGAAACATCTGTTTTAACCTTTGCTTATGGAAAAACAGTAATTAATTTACCTAAGTTAAGTGAATTTACAAAAGTAAGTTAATATAAATTTTAATGAACTGTAATTGAGAGACGCCATGAACAACAAAGAAAAAATGTTATCTGGGAAAATCTATGACCCCAATACAGAGGAACTCGCTACATTAAGAATAAAAGCACACAAATTATGTAAAGAATATAATGCCACTCTTGATGACGAAACCGAGAAAAGAGAATCGATTTTAAAAGAAATGGGGATGAAGGTTGGCAAAAACGTATTTTTGTTAGGGCCAATTTATATTGATTATGGATGTTTTGTTTCAATTGGTGAAAACAGCTTTGCAAATTTTAATTTAACAATTCTAGATACATGTCCAGTAACAATTGGAAAGAACGTATTTATGGGAACAGGAGTAAGTATTGTAACTCCATTGCACCCTTTAAGATATCAAGATAGAAACCCATATTATGAAGGAAGTATTTTGACTGATAAAGAGTACGGAAAGCCAATAACGATTGAAGATAATTGTTGGATAGCTTCAAATGTTACGATATGCGGAGGAGTTACAATAGGAAGTGGTTCAGTAATTGGAGCCGGATCTGTAGTAACTAAATCTATACCAAAGAACTCTTTAGCTTTCGGTAACCCTTGCAAAGTAATAAGAGTAATCACAGAAGAAGACAGAATCAAAGAAAATTTATTATAAAATAGTAAAATTAAAAACGTGATTCAAATCACGTTTTAATTTGCAAAAACCTTGCAAAACTTAAATATTTTTAATAATTGTAATAATATTTTGTTTGTGTTTATATTCGTATTTCACTTCGTCCATGGTCTTTTTAACCATCATAATTCCAAGACCGCCAATCTTTCTTTCTTTGACAGATTCTGTGATATCTGGATCTTCGTGTTCAAGAGGATTATATGGTTTTCCATCATCAATGAGTGAAATCTTGATTTGAGCAGAAGTGACTGAAATAGCAACTTTAACTTTTCCAAGACCATCTTCATAAGCATAATTACAAACATTAGAGAAGAGTTCATCAAGTGCGATATCAATTTTGTTAATAGTTTTCTTTTCAATGTAATGTTCGTCAAGAGTATCGTTAATGAAATTTAAGACCTTTTCAAAATTGGATAAGTTAGCACCAACTTCGATAGTTCTTGTTTTGCCTTCAATCTTGTGGATGAATTCAAAACAAAGCATTGTGATATCATCAAATTGAGGAGCTCCTTTAACGAAATGATCGACTCTATCTTTAACTTCTTCAATAATTTCAGAAGGAGAAAGAGTCCTGTTTTCTCTAAGAGCTCTTTGGAGTCTTTCTAAAGAGAATTGATTCTTTGAATCATCGGTTGCTTCGGTAACACCGTCGGTATATAAGAAAATTTTATCTCCAGGTTCTAATTTGATTTGCCCTTCTTGATATTTTATTCCAGGCATACCAGCTAAGACAAAACCAGGTTTACATCTATAAGATTCGAATGTATTTGTCTTCTTTTTATATATAAAGGGCATTTCGTGTCCAGCATTAACAAATTTATATTCGCCTGTTTCTAAATCTAAAACACCTTCATAAGCAGTAATAAACATATCTGAATTGTTTCCGTGTGATAAAAGGTTATTAACATCGGTAAATGTATCAGATAAGTTCTTTGAAGTAATGGTGTGGTCTTTTATTAATGTTTTGCCAATTGCCATGAATAATGCGGCTGGAATACCTTTTCCAGAAACATCAGCCATAACAAGAGCAATATGTGTTTCATCAACCATAAAGAAGTCATAGAAATCGCCACCGACTTCTTTTGCAGGATTAACATACGCATTTAATCGATAATTTTCATTGCTTGGGAATTCATGTGGCAATAAACCCATTTGGATTTTTTCAGCAATATCAAGTTCGGTACTATAACGCTCTTTTTCTGCATTAATTGATTCAATAGAGCGAATATAATTAGCTATATTTTTTTCTAAAGTTTGAATTGATTGAGTTAAATGTTGAACTTCGTCTTTTGTATTAATTTTTAATTTAGAAATTTCAGTAATATTTGTTGGATCTTGATTATCTGTATTTAAATAGGAAGTAGTTGCAGCGTCAAGTTTTTTAATAGGTTTAATAAGAGTAAAGTTGAATAAAACAACGATTCCAACCGTTAATAAAAGAGCAAAACCAAATAGTAAAATTGCGAGAGTGTTAATGAAACCATTGATACTGCTGTAAATAATTGAGAAATCTATATCTACATATGCATGGCAAATTAAAGAATTGTCTGTATCAACGATAGGAGCAGCAGCACACATTAAGTGACCATAACTAACTGATTCATCAAAATATGGTTCAAGAATTTGATCTTTTGCAGGTAAATTTCTAATTTTTTCTGATTGTTCTGTAATTAAACCGTTATCAAAAGATCCTGGAACAGCATAATTGTCAGAATGTTTAGAATCCGCAAAAAACACGAAAGCGTTATGAGTGTAATCAATAAAACCGACGTAAACCGAAGAAGCAGAGTTATCTAAGAATAAACCATCAAGAGATTTTTGGACTGCTAAGAATGAAGATTCGGATTGGATAGACTTAAAACTATCTAGATACGCATTATATTCTTCATCGTTTTCAAAAGTAGGGGCTTTATTTTCGTTTGCAGAACAAATTTCATTGAATTTATCTAAGACTAAGGTTTTCAAAGTCTTGAGTTCGTTTAAATCAATGGACTTTGCTTCTGTTTTAGCTAAACTTAAAGCAATATTTCCATAAACTTTCTCGGAGGAACTCTTATAAACAAAATAAGAAGAATATAAAGCAACCGAAGTTAATAAGGTTGAGAAAGCGATGATTGTTAAAAACAATTTCCGCTTGATCGAGAATTTGACTTTCAAGTTATCGTTTTTCATAATGCATACCAGTATAAATTTTCTAAAAATTTATAAAATAATTATATCAAGTAATTATTAAGAAATAATCAAAAAATACTTCTAAATTCAAATTTTATGCTTTTTTGTAAAAATAGTTGAGATTTGCAAGGTTTTTCAAATGCGAATATTTAAAAACGCTTACTAATAATTTATATTTGTTAGTGTTTCATAAAAGTTTTGTGATAGAATAAAAATATGGGAGTTTTAATTTACATTATTTTTGCTTTGCTCGCTGCAGGAATTGTTGTTCTTTGCGTTTTTATGCTTAAAAAAGAAATTAAAAATTATAAGCAAGAAAAAGAAGAAAAACAAAAAGAGGAACAAGAGAAACAGCTTGAAAGCGATGTAAAAGAAGCAATTTCAAACAGAGTCTAATTTTAAGGCTCTATTTTTTTAAGGTAATAATATGAACAAAATTTTAAAAAGAGTATTAATAGGTGCCGGTATTTTTGTTGGTGTAGTCGTTTTAGGCGCTGGTAGGTTATGTCATCCTTTCTTATAATAGAATTGGAAATTGTGATCTTGAAGTTCAATCAAAATCAAGTCTTGAACAAGTTAGTGTTGGAACAACCTATAAAGCTTTGAGCTACAACATTGGATTTGGAGCCTATTCACAAGATTATACTTTCTTTATGGATACAGGTTATGATGATGAAGGAAACGAAACTTGTGGACATTATTCAACAGCAAAATCAAAAGAAGAAGTTGAATTTAACACAAATGGTGCTGTTCAAACAATGTTAGATCAAAATCCAGATTTTGTTTGTTTCCAAGAAGTAGATACGGATTCAACTAGAAGTTATCACATCAATCAAGATACAAAAATACAAGATAGTTTTCCTGCTTTTGACCACGTTCATGCTAAGAATTTCCACACCGCATTCTTACCATATCCACTTTATGATATGCATGGCGCAGTAAATGCCGGATTAACAACCATATCTAAATATAAAGTTCAATCAGCAAAAAGACATGAATACACAGTTTCGACGTCATTTTCAAAATTCTTTGATCTTGATAGATGTTTTTCAAGCACAGTAATTAACGTTAGCAATGGTAAAAAACTTTATTTATGTAATTCACATATGTCTGCTTATGATGAAGGCGGTTTAATTAGACAACAACAAGTTGCCGAACTCAATCAATTCTTAACTGAAAGAAAAGAAGCAGGAGATTATGTTGTTATTGGTGGAGACTGGAACCATGATTTATTAGTCAACAATCCAGATTATACATATAATTCAACCGATCATCGTCCATTTGCTCAAACAAAGAAAACACCTGATTGGGTAAGTTTCATTTTTGATGAAGAAGGAAAGACACCGTTTACAAGCGGATATAAAATTATTGCTAGCGATAATTATCCAACATGTAGAAATAATGATATTGAATATGAACATGGAAAAACATTTGTTTGTGCAGTTGATGGATTCATTGTTTCTGATAATGTTCAAGTAGTTTCACATGCAAATATACAAACAAAACAAGGAAACAAAGGCTTTGATGGATTCGCTTTTTCAGATCATGATCCAGCAATGATAGAGTTTAAATTAAGTTAAAAACCTTGCAAAAACGCAATATTTAATAAAAAAACCAAGTTTGAAACTTGGTTTTATTCTTTGATTTCTAAAATCAATTAATATTTTAAAGTTGTTAATTCGTTCAAACCTTTTCTGATACGTTCGATTGCGTGATTTTGTCTTTCAGCAAAGTTTTGACCGGTGATTTGAATCTTACTTAAGAAGTGGACGTCACCTAAAAAGACAATCTTTTTAACGATTTCATCATAGTCTTCTCTTTCGCCATAGACTTCATTTAAAATTCCATAGAAGAGATTTGTACAAATCTTTTGTGAAATTCCAAAGAACTTTTCTTGGTTGCTTGGATCATCTAAACCATAAGCAACATATGGAATGTAAAGATCTGCATATTCAAAGATGTTTGCACCAATTTGCATTGAATCCATATCAATTAAAATTGGTTCATTATCTTGAATGAAGACGTTTTTAACGTGGCAATCACCATGAATTAAGTAATCAACATCAGGAATCGAATCAACTAAAGCTTTAATCTTGGCATTTTCTTCATCAGTAAAGAAAGGTTTAATTCTTTCAACCCACTTTGCAGCAATATCAACAGCTCTTGGTAATGCGGTTGAAATACATTCTGTGTTGTTAAGTTTTTTTAACAATTTTGCAGATAATTTAACTGCTGCATCGATTTGTTCACCTAAATCAAGAAGGTATGTTTTTAATGATTTAGCATCAATTAATTCATAAATTGCACCATATCCGCCTTCTTTAACTCTAACAACATCATAAGAAATAGCAGTTGGAACACCTAAAACAAAAGCATTTTTAGCATTTTGTCTTTCTCTTTCAATATCATCAACAGGATTGCCTTTGAAATAATGTTTTAAAATTGTGTCTGGAGAAATCCTATAAACCTTACCATAAAAACCTTCACCGATAATTTTACAACCTTCAATCGAGACAACTCTTAAAGCTTTTTTAATATCAATAATGTCAGTAAAACCAGTCATTGAGAAGATTTCGTAAACTTCTGAACTGACCTCAATAATTGTTACTTCATTAAATTGTTTTTTAATCTTTAAAACAACTCTTAAGCCAACTGATGAAATGTATTCTAAATCTTGTAAGTTTAAAACGATTGATTTAGCTTGGTTAGCTTTTAAAATTTTAAAAATTGCTTCCTCAAAGTCTGCTGCGTTTTGTGTATCGACTCTATCAGGGAAGTCTATTGTAAGAATGTCGTCAACTTTATTAAATTTAAGTTCCATAGGTTTTTTCTCCAAGTATATATATTCTAAACTATTCAGTAATATTTTATCTATTAATTTAATAGGATTAAATTATAAAATAGAATAAATTAGATTATTTGAGGCAAAAATATGAAAAAAATCATTGTTGTTACAGGTGCATCAAGCGGAATGGGGAAAGATTTCATCAAACAAATCGAACAAAAAGAAAATGTTGATGAAATTTGGGCTATCGCAAGAAGCACGAAAAAGTTAGAAGAATTAAAAGAAGAAGTTAAAACGTCAATAAAAGTTATTTCTTTAGATTTAACGAAAAAAGAAAGTTTTGAAGAATATAAAAAATTAATTGAAAGCGAAGAAATAAGCATAAGAATTCTTGCTAACTGTGCTGGATTTGGAATTTTTGATCATACAGAAAATATTGATTATAAAGTTTTAAACGAAATGGTTGATCTGAACTGTTCAAGTTATGTAAATATGATTTCTCTTTCTTTGCCTTATATCGAAAAAGGCGGAAAAATTTTAAATATTGCAAGTTGCGCTGGTTTTCAACCAATTCCTTATATAGCTTGTTATGGAGCTACTAAAGCATTTGTTATAAGTTATGGTAGAGCACTAAACAAAGAACTCAAATATAGAAAAATTCATGTCTTAACTGTAACACCATTCTGGACCAAAACAGCATTTTTTGATAGAGCAGTAGATGACAACAAGAAACCAGTAGTAATTAAATATGCTGCAATGTATAACCCTCACAAAGTTATGGCTAAAGCAATTAAAGATTTATATAAAAATAAAGAAATTTCTTGCTATGGATTTAAAAACAACGCCCAACGAATAATGGTTAGATTGTTACCTAAAAAACTTGTCATGAAAGTTTGGATGGGTCAACAAAAACTTAACGGAACGCCTCAAATTAGAAAATAACCCTGCAAAACCTTAATAAAAATTAAAAAACGCTTCAGAATGAAGCGCTTTTAATTTATTCATAAACCCAATCGAGTTGAGGAAGATTTTTCCATTTACCTCCGTGGAGTCTATGCATTTCTTCAACAATAAGAAGAAGTTTTCCAACAACCGGTCTTTCTGGGAAGAAGTCAAAATATTCTCCATTAATATAGAAAGCAAAATAAGTACAATCTACAGTTATTACAAGTGTGTTATATGTTTCATAATCCAATTTGAATGAGAAAGGCTTGCCAAGTTTTGTTCCTTCAAAAAATATTCCCTCATGATTAAACTTCATGACGCCTTCTCCACAAAGTTCAGAAGTAGCTTTGTTTTTTGGAGAATGATATGGAGGAAGATAACCAACCTTAACTTTTTCTATAAATTCAAAATTTGGATTGTCTTTAATTTCGTGATAAACAATTTTACGTTCTTCATCGTGCCGTCTTGCTGGATCACGTGGAATTATTGACCCTTCAAATGGATGGAAATCATAATAATCATCCATTTCAGCGCCATTCCCACAGTTTAAACATTTAATTGTGTTGCTTTCACCAATCATTTCAAATTCATGTCCACATTTTGGGCAACGGTAAAGCAAATCATGTAAATGAGAGCAAATATTGCCTTTACCATCGTATTTTATATGTACTTCTTTATTATAAACATAATCATCTTGCCATATTGCTTCGTTGATTTTTGCATCGATTTCATCAGGAGTTAAAACTTTTAAATCTTCTGGTGAAAAAAGAAGCGACATAGTAGCGGTTGTTTTACCTTTTCGTTCATCTAAACATACTTTTGTGTTAGACAAGAACGCACCTTTTCCTTTTGCACAATAAACTGGAACGCCATATTTTTTAAGCATTTTGCCAGTTCCAGTAACAATTGGTTGGTTGTGACCATTAATTGAAGACATTCCTTCAGGTGCAAAGCAAACTACTCCACCATCATTAATGATTTTTTTGACAGCCCTCATTGAAGGCATATCTAAAGTAAAATTCTTTTTAGGGATGAAATGAATAAATTTTGCGATAAATTTAAGGTGAGATCTAAAAAATTCATTATATCCGACAATAAAGTTTAATGGTCTACCTTCGGCACATTGGGTTTGCCAAATAAAATCTGTTCTTGATTGATGATTATAAATTATAAAAGCAGCACCTTTACATTTTTTAATGCTATCTTTGATTTCTACATGAACTTTATGCATTGGTGAAAGGAAAGGTTTTATAACAATATGATAAAAAATCCACCAAACAACTCGATTAGGTTTTTTATATTTTCTCTTATCGAGTTTTTCTTGCATTGTTAACTTGTGATTTGCCATTGACAATACCTCTAAAGAATATTTTAAAAGAAAGAAGAAATATATGAAAGCAGATAAAAAAAGAAACCCCACAATTCTAGAAAATAATCTAGTTTTGAGAGGTTTTTTATATTGGCTAGAAAGAATTAATTTTGTTCAGGAGTTTGAGCTGCTTGCATTTCAGCAAGGATTTTTTGCTCATAAGCTTCTTGTTTCTTTTGGTGTTCGATTGCAAGATCTTTCTTTGTATCTTCCCAGGCCTTGCCGTGAAGTGGGAAGAACCACATTGCTAAGAATGATAAAGCAAGCAAGATACCTGTAACTAAGAACCATGATGGGAATAAACCAGTTTTTGCTGTTTCTGGTTGATCGATCCAGTTTGTAACTTCGTTACCTTTTTCGTCGAGTGTTTTAAGATCTTTATTGAATCCAACCCAAGCCATGAAGATTGGGAAGATAGCTTGTGCGATTGCACCAGCTGGTTTTGTAATAAGTGAGTTAATACCTGCGTAGACGCCTTCTCTACGTGAACCATTATCGACTTCATCTTTATCAATAACATCACCATTAACTAATGGAACAAGGTAAAGACCACCAGAGAATCCAATACCAACAAGGAAGAAACCTAAAACAAGTGCCCAATAGAATTGACCTAAGAAGGAAGCGAGCAAACAACCAGCTCCAAACGATCCACACATGATTAAAGCTTCAACTTTGTTTCCGAGTTTGTTTCTCATGAAAATATAGAAAATAATCGATAATAATGCACCAACTGCAAGAGCACCATATAGGACATACATATTATTATCTGGCCACATACCAGCATAATATGCAAGACCTAACATTAATGCGTTTTGAGCAAAAATAACTGTCCAGGATAGGACTTCAAAGATTAAGAATGATTTGTTCTTAACACATTGTTTTAAACCTTCTAAGAATTTTGGTTGTGGTTCTTCTCTGTGATAACCGTTTTCTTTATAGAAGAACGTAGAAACGAATACTAATGCACCAGCAATTAAGCCAGCAGCAGCCATTGCCCATGGGAAAATATCTGCGTGAGTTTCAATTAATGTTGTTAACATTCCATTTAAAATCATTGGTGCACCAAATGAAACAAGTGAGAATGCTACGTTCCAAACAAAAATTGGGGATCTAGCATTATCAGTAACTGCCATTTCATAAGGCATGACGTAAATTGCAGAAGCAATAGCGGTGTAAACGATATCATATAAGAATAAGGATATACCCATTTGGAAACCTAAGAACCATTGATTGTCCTTCATTGCTGGGAATGATATCCATGTTATAGCAAATAAAACTGCCATTAATGGAGCACCATATCTAATCCAAGGTCTTCTTCTACCGAGTTTTGATTTTGTTCTATCGGCTAAGAAACCATAAAGAGGATCGTTGATAGCGTTCCAAATACCAAATAAGATCCAAACTAAACCTGACGCCCATTCGTTGAGACCCAAGAAATTGTGGTAGAAATAAGTAAGAGCTGTACCTTCTGCAAAAGCACAAAGTAAACCTGTTGAAGCGTTAGCGACACCAAGCCAGACAGCAGCACTAGTTTTTACCTTTGGTTCAACTAATTTAGGTGAGGAATTGTTTGCTTGAATTTCTCCATCCATAAATTAACCTCCTTTCAAGCTATCTTATTCAAAAAATTTTGTAAATAATTCAAGTAGGCATCTTTATCAAGAGGTAAACTTCTTGCATGCCCAGCACCCTTAACAACAACAATTTCGGTGATTGAATCTTTGTTTCTTAAACCCTTAATTTTATAAGCGGATTCAATTGGAACATAATCATCTTTATCTCCGTGAATGATGAGTAAAGGTGTATTTGAGTTTTTACAATCTTCCATTGGCAGAACATCATAAAGGGAATATTTATAGAACATTTTTAGAAAAAAGCCAGCAAATTCCACATATTTTGTTGGTAAATGGAAGATTCTTTTGATTCTGTGATATGTAACATCTCTCAAAGTTGCATACCCACAATCTTCGATGACAAACTTTAAATTGTCATCATATTTCATTTCCATAAGAGCTGTTGCAGCCCCCATAGATTCGCCTTGAATGCCAAGGTATATATCTTTACCGAATTTTTCTCTAACAATAGAAATCAATTCGTGAAGATCCTTACTGTCTTTTAGTCCCATAGTAACGGGACATCTTTTGTTGTCACCATGACCTCTTAAATCATAAGTGACTAGATTGTATCCGAGTTTTCTATATAACAACCCATATTTGTACATTCCTTCTCGAGTCCATCCATAACCATGTACAAGAATTATGAATTTGTTTGAATTGTTTAGTAATGAATAATTCCAATGAAGAACATATCCATCTGATAGTGTTGATTTTTCTTC
>JAEEGL011688802.1_pt1 | contig 10922 bp, 10 predicted proteins | sample 9134231 | NCBI WGS metagenome assembly JAEEGL01 (sample SAMN16246548, study PRJNA631951) | gut metagenome | biome: gut microbiome; feature: rumen; material: fiber-attached | host: Bos | place: Iran: Karaj | collected 2018-10 | reverse complement strand
GGCTTTTCCTATGCAGTAATCAAGAAGCATATTAAATTTAAGATGTCTTCGTTTGCTGATTCTAACCAAGTTTGTAACATCAATAGTTTTGAAAAATGTTACCATCGGGTTAGGAGCCTTCATCCAGAGTTCATAGGCTTTAGCTCGTGTAGTGTCTTTGGGGTTGATTTCTTTTGCCATTTTCTGAATTTCCCACACAATATTTTCAATACTTAAAAAGCGACCTTATTTAAACTTTATCTCCAATTATACAGAATTATACTAGCTTGCCTTGGATTATCAAGTTCACTTTTTTCAAATGTAACTTTATAAAACCCAGAAATTTTTATTGGTCTTGAATTAGAACTATTTTCTTTAACTTCAACCAGGCCATTTTTTACAACAACTTCGCCTTTATCTTCTTTCTCATCATAAATAACTTTAAATAAACCTGATTGAGCAATTATAGTTACATCAGCAACCTCAATATTAAGAATACCTTTGCCCATAATAGAAGCAGCTGCAGTTATTTCACCATTGGTTAATTTAACAATCTGTCTTTTAATTTTTTCATTTGAATCTTCAATTTCAGGAGAATTAATTAAGCATTCAGAAGAAGAATAAAGCTTAATCTGATTATCGTTATACATTTGAATGGTTATTGAAGAATCTGCCGAAGTTTTGAAGCCAGTATCATTTTCAAATTTTATTTTTTCTTTTAATTGTGACCAACTCCCATTTGTATTGAATTCTACGTAGCCATTATATTCTGAAACATTTGATGTGCTTAAAAGCTCAATTTTTTTGTATATTTTTTTTGTTTCTGTAAGTTTTTCTTGATTATCTACATATTTAAATAAAAAATAACTTACGCCTATTATTGAAACACCAAAAATGAAAGTTATAAATAAAAATACTATCAAACCATTGAAAACAGCTTTATCATTATTTTGGGGTGATGGTTGAGAATCTTTTTCTTCATTGTTTTCTTGATAATATTCAGACATATTTTTCCCTTTTAATAACTTTTAATTCAAAAAATAACCTATTAACGAAAAAAGCAGCTAAACAAATTAAGTTTCGTGATTTTCCATAAGGTATTAAAATTATAAATTATTATAAAGTATACTATATCAGCATGCCAATTATATAATATTTTTAAGCGATTATTTACAACTGCTACTCAATGACGCAGGCGGCCTCTTAAAAATCAAATAATCATATAGTCTTTGGGAAATAGAATACATATTTATTGTTATTTATCTATTATTTCGAGCTTATTATTCTGATTTGCTTTATCTTTATTTTTCTTAATTACCTTATGAGTGTTTGGCACTTTTTTAACTTTCGATAGAGAATCAGTAACAAGAACAATGCGAAAACCTGTAAAATCGCAATAAACATAGTGACCAAAAAAACAACAATAAGCAGAGCGGCAGAGATTTGGATTAGCTTCCCAGGCCCCTCCACGCAAAAATTTAACTTCTTCTTTACCTATATATGCTGATTCTTTACACCATTCCCAAACGTTTCCATGCATATCATAAATATCCCATGCATTTGGTTCTTTTTTACCAACCGGATGAGTATTTCTTCCTGAATTACCAATATACCAACCAACTTCATCAAGATTTGGACAAAAATCCTTTTCGGAAACTATATCTTTCCCATTATTTAAAGAAGTTGTCGTTCCTGCTCTGCAAGCATATTCCCATTGAGCTTGTGTTGGTAAATCAAATCTATAACCTTTAGGTAAAAAATCTTTAAACACAGAATTTAATATTTCACAAAATTCAACAGCATCGTCCCAAGATATATTTTCTACAGGTTTATCTTCATCATCATTTTCTTGTAAAAAAGTTGAAGGATTATCACCAGTAATTGTTTCATATAAACTTTGAGTTACTTCATATTTCCCAATATAAAAAGGTATAGCAATTATTTCTTTGTGCTGTTTTTCTGTTCTTTTGTCACGGCCTATTTCATTTTCCGGACTTCCCATTATAAAACTGCCTGCAGGACATTCAACCATATTATTAATGATAGAATCGTATATCTTTTTTAATTTTTTTTCATCGTTTCTAGGCAGTACTTTCTCGCTAATCTTTTTTGATTTCTTCTTACTATAATATTCTTCACCTTCTATACTTTCTACAACTTTAAATTCAAAAGCGTAGCATAAAGATGAACCTATTAAAAAGAATATAAGAAAAACCAAAAACAATTTTTTCATAATTTTTTCCTAAGATAATAAAATGAAAATGAGATACTAAATAAAGAATACTATAAAAAACTTGTTGCCAAAACTTATATTTTAAATACTTTTCTTTACCAACTTCCAAAAACAATAATTGAAGTGAGAAAGAAGGGTTTGGTTTTGTGAAAAAGATAATATTAAGCGCATTGATGGCTGGAATATTCGTTTCGTCTGCCTCGTTTGCTGGGTCTTTCTATAGCCCTGCAGAACATAGAAAAGCTCAAGTAAACAGAAGATGGAGCATTCAACCTCTATGTTGGCACGAAGAATTAGACGGACATTTTAAAATAGTTGAAAATAAAGACCCCGCTAGAGGTCAAAGAATCGATTTAGGAAGAGACGCAGTTAATCTAGATAAAGAAAATACTTTCGGAGTAAACTGCTCATATCAGGTTAGCCATAGAGGTAAAATAGAATTCAATTGTGTAAACGCTAAACACGACGGTAACTTAGGAATTGCCAGGATGTTCAAAGGCAAGAACTACAATGCTAATTCTAAATTTAAGATAGACAATAATATATACGACTTACTGTTTAATTACGACTTGTGTCACAGCATTCATAAAGACGGTAAAGAAAAATATTATTTTGGTGGCATTTTTGGTGTCAAAGCTTCAGACTTCGATTTTGGTATATCAGGTCAGGTTTTAAATCAAGGTGCACCAGCAGTAACAGAATCTACATCTTACTCAGAAACATTGCCCGTTCCTTATGTTGGTTTTGAATATGGAACTTTTATCGGAAAGCTTTATTATTTTAAAGCAGGTATTCGTTACATGGGCTTAAATATTAAAGATTACGATGCAACTCATTGTGATTATAATCTTGCTTTTTCTTACCAGTTAAGCGGTGATGATTGTCTTCACGACCTTATGCTGGATGTGGGCTATCGTTATATCAATTACGATGTTGAAGGAAAAGGCAACGACATAGATTTATCTTATAAGGGTCCATATATTAGCTTCGATGTGCTCTTTTAATTGAACAACAGCTGGATTGCAGATATAAAAGTCTGCAATCCATTTTTTTTAGAAAGTATATCGCAAACTTTTTCTTTTATTGATGAGGCTTTGCAACAATTCATTTTTATAATTTTTATAATATTGTAACGTCTTCCAGACGTATTTATTTAAATTGGTTCTTTACCTAGGGCGTTTTCAACGCCCTAGGTTATTAATGTTGCGACTTCCAGTCGCTTTTCAGAGAAGTAAAGTATCTGAAAGACACTACATTAATAACCGTGGGTATCTAAAGATACCCACGGATTAGATATATATAATTATTGTGCCTGGAAGGCACTACATCTTAAAACACTGATTATTAGCTAAAAAGTTTGCGTTTGCCCTGGCTGTGTAATCGCTTTTACTTTCATACTTATTATATTTATGTTATATTTATTCAAATTATAAGCTTATTTGCGGAGTTAAAAACGTGGCTTTAACAAAAGAAGAAGAAAAGAAAAATAATACAAGCGAACTTACAGATTATAAAAATTTTAAGGAAAAAGTAGGTTATAAAATTGAGGATACTTTTCCAAACTTAAAATCAAAGTATTTCCAGCCTATATTAGACGAAGAAAAACAGGAAATAGAAAATTATGAGAAATCATTATTCGGTAAAGTAGGTTGTGGTGGAGCTTGTTCTTACGGCTGTCTTATACCTGTAGTTCTAGGTTTTATCATATCTATAGTAATACCTAATTACGACAGCAATCTTTATTTGAAAACGGTTGTCAATGCATTAATCATAACTTTGGCTGAGTATTTTGTTATAGTCTGGTATAATAATTCTGAATTTTATGACAAACATAAAGAAACAACCCCTAATTATATAAAAATTATCAGAGATTTATTGCTTCCATTAACAGGAATCATTTCTCAAGACATGAAAGACGATTCTAAGATAACCTTGACAGCTAACCTTACACCAATAGCGTCAAGAACTAATGCTTTGACAGATGATCAGATAAGAGCAAAAGGCATAAAAATAAAACATGGGCTTTCTGTTTACGAAAGCAATATTATGGATTTATCTGCCACAATGGCAGATGGAACGAGAGTTAATTATAATCTTCATCAGATTTTAAATGAAGTATATGTTTATAAAAAGCGTGGGAGCAAGCATAAATCAAAAGGCAAAATTACTTTGAAAGCTATATTTACGATTTCTAATAAAATCTATTCGCCTCTTCCAGGAGCTAAGATAAAAGTTGGGGAATACACAGCCTACCTTAATAATGCTGAAAAGAGCCAAAAAATACTTATAAAAGATGTCATTGAAACAACAACGTTAAATGTAGATTCTATCAGAGAAAAAGCAATAGACATGATGGCTGCTGTTTATTCTGTTTTAGGTTAAGAGAGGTTAATTATGAAGCTTAAATCACATTTTTTAATATTTTCCATACTTTTTGTAATAAATCTGTTTTTGGTTGGATCTGTCGTTTTTGATAAATCTTCTTCTGGAAATAGAGGTAGTGGTTCTTCTTTTAAAAGAATAGTTCCTAATAAAATTAAGTTCAAATCAGCAGAAAAAGAAGAGGCTCTTGTAATAAAGACCAACAAGGCTTCTGGCACAACTAAGCTCGAAATAAACATGAATGGCTCGAAAGGCGAGCCTGTTAATTTTGAACTTAAAGCAAAGGTAGACCCCAATAATCCAGGAAAGCTAAAATACAGATATAAAGATGAAGACGATGATAAACTAACATTCGTTTCAATAAAGTATCCTGAAGTTAAAAAAGCCCAAGCAAATGGCTCAGATACAACTAAAGTCGCAACCAACGAAAAAGTTAACAATGAAGACAAAGACAGCTTCAAAATCTATTATCGAGAAAAAGACGGAAGAGATGCTTTCTTATGCAAAGTAAAAATCACCGCAGAAAAGCTGAAAATAGGTTCTGATGAAGAACTTGCAACGCCTACCTACGAAATAAAAAATGTATTTGAAAAGAAAAAGAAGAAGTATGTTGAAAAACATAAAGTTTATCGTAGTGGTAATTATGTTGCTTCGGTAAGCAAATCTAAAGAATCTGGTAAATATAAAGTCAAAAAAGTTAAAGAAGGCGAAGAAGAAAAAGAAGATCTTTACAGCACAAAAGACCTCAATTATATGTCTTATGCTATTGGAATCCTGGGGTTAGAAAGTATGGATCCCAGACTTAGAGCAGTTATTGCAGCAGAAATATTGAAGAAGGAGAAATAAGATGGCTAAGTGTCAGGTAAAAACAGGATTTTTAGTTCTTAGAGACTGTGAAAATGAGGCTTTAGAAGCTTGTACAATATGCGGTTGCAATGTCTGCATGAAGCATAAAAGAGAACATCCTCAAACTCATCAAACTTGTTGTATTGACTGCTATGCAAAATCACTTGATGAAGCCGAAGCTCCGATGCTTAATGACGGTAACCACTGCTGTTCTTGTGGCCAGGAAGTTTTGGTAAAAGTAGGAAAAAACAATCCATTAAATAAAGTTATAGACCCTGAAACGAATAAAGTTTACTGCCAAAGTTGCTATGATAGCCTTACTGGCGACACTTCCGCTGAACCAATCTTAGGTGCTGCTTTGCTACGCCACGACATGTATGAAGACGATTATTGGTATGGCTATAGAAATCATTACTACAAACGCCATCATTACCGCCCATTATCAAAAGGCAGTCATCATCATAGAACATTCAGAGAAGATGAAGTAAGAGCCTTCGATCCCAAGAATAATCCTCAAGAAAAAGGTATGATAGAGGATTCTAGCGACAAAGACAACGTTTTCGACAGCTGAAAAGCTAAATATAACAATTATTTCAATTCATAAAAAAAAGGGGGCTTATGCCTCTTTTTTTTTAATAGATTAAATTAAATACTTCTAATCTATATTTAAGAAAAGCTTGCTTTATTATTTATAAAAAGCTAAAATTTTGTAATAAATATAAAAATGAATGGCGAATAATTATGAGTTTAAACAGCGAACAAAAAAGATTTGCATACGGAAGATATGATTTTAACGACAGAATACAATCTATTTTAGATTTTATGGATCCTGTCTCTAAAATGGACGTAAAAATAGAAGAGGTTAAAAGCAGTTCCGGAGCAATAGAATTCTTTACTCTTCTGTTTCTTGCTTTGACAGTTGTTTTTACTTATGTATTTAAAAGCCAAATTGCTGAATACTTTAAAATTGCTCCAGAAGTAATTACTTCAACAGTAATACCAGTATTAATCGGAGTTTTTGTAGTTTTTTTTGTTATATATGGTTTTATTTATTGGTCTCACATCAATAGAGACGTTGATAATGACCTAAACAACTTTATCATACCTTTTTTGCAGAAAGTCAGCAAATATATAAACAAAGAAACTTATATAAATCTTACTACAGATTTAAGCCAAAAATTATCGCGTAAAAACATAGTTCCCAGCGGAACTTACGCTGATTATCTGAATTTACACTGGTTCTCTGCCCAACTGCCTTTTGATAACAATATAAAGGTTTTTGTTGATTTAACTTATATCATTAATTGTTATGGAAAACTAGCATTAGTACACAGCGCGGATGCCTTTAAAGATTTAAAGATGAAAATCGAACTTCGATTCGTTTTTCCTAAAAAGACTAGTTTTGAAAAATTTGAATATATAGGTGCCAACTACATTCTTGATTGGAAAGAAACCTCTAATGAATATTCGCTTAGCGTTAAAACGGTTGAAGATTGTAAGGTAGAGTTTTACAGAGAAATTGACAAAACCTTAGGTCTTTTGTTTGACAACGACGCAGTTATTGATATTATCGACGACATTTACGCTAGAATTACTGGTTTTACAGGCTATTTGATGTTTAATAACAATATCAACAGTTCAATAGTTGAAGAAGTTGAAGAATCTGACTATGAAGAATTAGAAAATATCAAAGAAAACAATGTAAACTTCTATAAAGGGCAGAATAATACCGAAAATCAGGGAATTACCAACGCTATAGCCGAAGCCAAAAAAGAAATTTCTGATTTCAGTAATATTCATTCTGTTGATTCTGAAAACCAGGGAATCACTAATAGTGCTGCTGAAGCAAAAAAAGAAATTTCTAAATTAAATAGCTTTGCGGATACAGCACCTAAGCCTCAAATAGTTGAAAAAACAATTGAAGAACCTCAAAAAATTCAGTCTGATTTTGAAAAACTATTAGAACCTTAACACTTAATTCTTTTTGTCAGGTGTAAAAATAACAGAGAAAATATTATATTACGGTTTTGGCGGTGGGCTAGGGCATATTACAAGATTTAATGCTTTTTGCTCGACTTTCAACATCAATCCAATTTTATTGACCGCAATACCAAATGCAGTCATTGACAAACTTCAGACCTTTGCACAAAAAATTCTACTTTTTCCCCCAGAATTAGCTAACGATAAAACAGCTTTAAGAAACTGGGTTTGTGAGCAAATCAAAAAGATTAAACCAGACAAACTCATTGTTGACGCTTTTCCCGGTGGAATCTTAGGTGAATTAACAGATTTACTAGAATTAAAAGACATTAAGCAAATAGAATATATTGCTAGAATATTAAAAATAGATGTTTATAATAACCGATTAAAGGGCAATCTGCCGAATTTTACAAAAATTTGGCAAATAGAGAAAGTCGCTAAAGAACAACAGATTTTTTTAGAAAAGCTTTCACAAGAAAACGATATTCCCATTAATAACTTAAAACTGATTTATCCTTCTTCTGATGCAGATTCCTCAGTAACTTTGCCACCTAATTGCTGGCTAATTATTCATTCTGGGAATCAGGAAGAATTAAAAAATCTCTATGAATATGCAAATGACACAGCTCTTTTAGAGAAAGCTTCGCCAAACTTTGCTGTTGTTGGGCAGATTCCAAGACCAGATTTTCTGCCAAGCCATATTCCATATTTTTCTGTTTACCCAATAACCTCTTTACTGGAAAAAGCAAGCAAAGTTATTTCTGGTGCAGGGTTTAATATAATGCAACAAATGTCTGAAATAAAAGAAAAGCATATTGTTTTACCTTTTGAAAGAGCATTAGATGACCAGTTTCTGAGAGTAAAACTAGCTAAAAACAGTGGCAAAATATAACATATTCTCAAAAAGAGAAGCTTAAACTTCTACTTCTTTTGTTCCACCAAGAAATGTTGGAAGCGGTTTACCTTCTTTTTGCCATTGAGCGTATTCGGCAGTTGCAGCAAAAATGACATCACCAGCTGAATTTAAAGCGGTTTCGATGGAATCTTGAACAACTCCTATAATAAAACCAGCTGCTACTGCTTGCATAGCCACATCGCCAGAAACCCCAAACAAAGAGCAGGCCATAGGAATAAGCATCAAAGATCCTCCTGTAACTCCAGAAGTTCCGCAGGCTCCTAGGGTTGCTATGAAAGCTAAAACTAAGGCAGTTCCTAAAGATACAGGAATGCCCACTGTATTAGCTGTTGCAATTGCCATAACAGCGATAGTAACGGCGGCACCGTCCATGTTAATTGTGGCTCCTAATGGAATAGAAACAGAATACATTTCTTTATCCATGCCAAGTTTACGACATAATTCCATATTGACTGGAATATTGGCAGCAGAGCTTCTAGTAAAAAATGCGGTTAAACCAGATTCTTTCAAACATCTGAAAACAAGAGGATAAGGATTTTTCCGTAAAACTATAGCTACTAGCAGAGGGTCAACTATCAAGGCTACCACTAACATGCAGCCAACCAATAAAAGAAGCAGTTTCCCATAATCTGTAAAGATAGAAAGTCCATTAGTAGAGACATTGGTGTAAACAATGCCCATTATTCCGAATGGGGCAAGGTTAATTATCCATTTAACAATTTGAGAAACAATATTAGATAAATCTTCCATCATGGTTTTGGTTGTTGCATTAGCTAGGGTTTTTGCAGCAAATCCAAATACTACTGCCCAAAACAAGATACCTATATATTGCCCTTTGCCAAGAGCATCAATTGGATTTGAAACCATTGTTAAGAGTAGATTATTCAAAACCTGACCAATGCTGGTGGGGGTTGCCGCACCAGTAGTTTTAGCAGATTCAGCAAGCACTATGGTTTGTGGAAAACAAAAGCTTCCAACAACTGCTACTACAGAAGCCAATAAAGTGCTTATCAAGTAAAGTGCAATTACTAGCCCAAACCTACTATCTAGTTTATCATTGCCTTTTGCTAGAGCAGAAACTACCAGAACAAAAACCAGCACTGGAGCAACAGCCTTTAAAGCTCCAACAAAGAGATTTCCTAAAAGTGTTATAAAAGATAAATCTTTAAAAAAGATTCCAATAACGGCACCAATCGTTAGACCAATAATTATTCTGACAATAAGACTTGTTTTATTGTATTTTTCTATTATTCCCATTTTTTCGCCCTATTCTTTATATAGAATTATTTTCTTAAAAATATTTATTTTTTCATAGAATTATGACAAAGTATTTGTTTTATCACAAGTATTAATAAATTTTTTTCATAATACTCATTAATTTTTTCACTACAAAAATACAAGGTTCAATATATATTATTTATGTTTTAAAGTCTACAGACTAATCATTGCAGAGTAGGGGAAATGAATTTTAATATCATTCTAAAATAGAAATTCGTGCAATCAAAATAGGTCTTATGCTATTATAAATCTGTTTAATTTATGATTTTATATAATTAGGATGATTTTGGAATGAAAAAAATAACGTTTATAATAATAGGTTTATTCCTTATTTTTTATTTGTGCGGTTGTGGTAATCAGGAAATAAAATCAAAACTCAAAAAAGTAGATAAAAGAGTTTACAATATAGGAAATGTTAAATATGTTGTCTATGAATTATATCCAGAATTAGTCGAATATATGAAAAATCAAACTGAATTGAAAAAAATATATTCAGAAGATAAAAAAATAGTATCTTATTGGTATGGTGGAAATTGCCCTTATGGCAATGCATTTAGCGATGCAATGAAAAAATTTATAAAAGATGAACATTATTCTGATTATTATAATTTTAATCCACAAGCACTTGTGTATTCGTCTCCTCATGTGTCATGGCCATCTGATGCTCCACAAGAAGTAATAGATAGAGAAATGTTCAAACTAGTATTATTTAATGATTTTATGACAGCTAAAGGAATGTTTTCTGTTATTAATCCCGCAAAAAATCAGGTTTTTACTGTTGATGGAGTTGGTTACGAAGAGGCTGCCCAGATAAAAAATATTCTTGATGAACTATTACTTTGGTAATTAAAACCTATAGCAGAGTAATAAAGCTTTTCAAGATAATATCATTGCCTAAATTAAAAGACTGTTTGTTGTATCTTCGCTGTAATGTGAGCCAGAGAAATAAAAATTATCAAAAGTATTCTTGATTTCAGGCAATTTTATAAATTGCTCCACTGGTATATTTTTATCTTTCATCAAAACACAGTTATCTGTTTCGTTTAGATGTGTCAGAAACAAAGACTTTTTTGCGAAATCAGCATCGTTATCTTTTATATCTTTTTGAACATCGGCAACAAATTCATTCATATTACCATGTCTGGCGTACCTTATTGCACCCTGCCATTCATTGGGTTCGTTAGTTCTGTCTATTTCAAGATTTCCTAATGTTTCTCTTGGGCACTGATTAGGCAATGTTCCTGCGCCATGCTTTGTTACATAAGTTCGTGAAACATAAATTGCTTCATCGAGAAAATATCCAAAACG
>JAEEGL017079663.1_pt1 | contig 10923 bp, 10 predicted proteins | sample 9134231 | NCBI WGS metagenome assembly JAEEGL01 (sample SAMN16246548, study PRJNA631951) | gut metagenome | biome: gut microbiome; feature: rumen; material: fiber-attached | host: Bos | place: Iran: Karaj | collected 2018-10 | reverse complement strand
CTTGTCGTGTTCCTCATAGTACGTGCAGTAAGAAAGAAGAAAAAGAAGAAAACAGCAGAGAACAAATGATACATGCAAATATGATGTAGCCCGGGATGAACATTCCGGGCTCTTTGTATATGTAATTGTTGAGAATGGAACTTCAGATGTGGTATAATCGAAGCAGAAAAGGATAATAAGGGAACGGTAAATATATGTTCGAAACAGCGAGACTTATTCTGAGGCCTTGGGAGATCGGGGATGCGGAAGAATGCTTCAGGTATGCGAGTGACCCCCGGGTAGGACCGGCTGCGGGCTGGCCTGTTCACACCGATATAGAGAACACAAAGGAGATCATAGGAAAATATCTTATGGTTCCTGAAACATATGCGATCGTGCTTAAAGAGACGGGGCTGCCGGTCGGGAGCATAGGGCTTCATTTTCACAGCGATCTTGCGGAAAATGATGATGAAGCGGAACTCGGATACTGGATAGGCGTTCCGCTCTGGGGAAGAGGACTCGTTCCCGAAGCAGCAGAAGAAACCCTCAGACATGCTTTTGAGGACCTCGGACTGTCAAGAGTATGGTGCGGATATTACGACGGCAACGAAAAATCCAAAAGGGTCCAGGAAAAGCTCGGGTTCAGATATGTACGGACAAGCGAAAACGTGCCTGTTCCGCAGATGGGTGAAACACGGCGCGGGCATGTGAACTGCATGACGAAAGAGGAATGGATAAGAAACCATAACCGGGAGGAAGCATGATGTTTTTTAAGAAGGATAATATAAAATCGTTTGACAGAATAAACCTGAGACTGAGCGGCATGCGCGGAACGGAAGAATACGAACTTGTATGCATGGGTGAGATGACTGAAGTGTCGCACTACAGACTGATATACGAAGACAGGATTGAAAAAAGAAGGCTTGAAAGAAGAGCAGAATGTTATACGGAAATGATAACAGAGCTTCTCAATCTCTGCGATGTCAGCTCGTGGGACGGTTTCAGCGGCGCTCATCCGAGAGGTGTCAGGGACGGCATCATGATGAGGTTCAAGGCTGAAGTCAATGACGGCAAGGTGATTAACGCCAGCGGTTCGGAGAATTTTCCGAAAAAATACAAAGAGTTCAGAAATGCCGTAATGGATATTTTTAACAAGGACAACAAGTAAAAAATGGGAATAAAAATAGATTTTGAAGGCTTATACAATACAAGAGATCTCGGCGGCGCTGTATGCGGAGAATACGAAAAAATCACGACCGGCAAACTTTTCCGCAGCAGCCTGCTCGCGTCTGCCACGGACAATGATGTATCCAGACTCGGAAAAATGATCTCGACTGTGGTCGATTTCAGAACGGAAAAAGAGATTGCGGAAAGGCCGGACGCCGTTATACCGGGGGTAAAGTACTATCATGTTCCGATCATAAGCACTCTTGCGATAGGAATTACGAGAGACGTGGAGTCGGAAGAGAAGGCAAATGAGCTCGTGAGAAAAGATCCGGAAATAGCAAAGAAAAGCATGATAGGCATGTACAGAGCGTTTGTGAATGACGAATATGTCCGGAGCCAGTGCAGACGATTTCTTGATATTCTTTTGAGCGCTCCGGATACATGCAGTGGCATTTTGTGGCATTGTACCGCGGGAAAAGACAGGGCAGGCTTCTGTACGGCAGTTGTACAGAAGATCCTCGGAGCGGATGACGAATATATAAAGAACGACTATCTTCTTACGAACATATACAATGCGGAGGATGTCAGAAAGATTTTCGAAATGATTAGATCTTCGGGAACTCCCCTCGATGCCTACTCTGAAAACGCACTGCATTATCTTTTTGATGCCCGTGAAGAATATATAGATGCACTGTACGATGAAGCCGGGAAAGTATACGGCAGCTTTGACGGATATATTCGTGACGGTATCGGAATTGACGGAGACGCAGTCAGGGAAATGCGAAGAAAATATCTCATATAACACTTTCGGAGATAAATCAATGAAATTCATACACATATCCGATCTTCACATAGGCAGGAAGCTTGAGGAATATTCTCTTGCAGAAGATCAGAAATTCATTCTCGACAAAATAATTGAGGCAGTCATATCAGAGAAGCCCGACGCCCTCCTTATCGCGGGTGATATCTACGACAGGTCGCTTCCGCCGACAGAAGCCGTGACGATCTTTGACGATTTTTTATATAAGATCTCGAAGACCGGAACGGAAACATTTATAATAAGCGGGAATCACGATTCGGCTGAAAGACTGTCATTCGGAAACAGACTGATGGATGGTTCGGGAATTCACATCTCGGGTGTATACGACGGAACCATCCGGTTTTTTGATATGAAGGACGAATTCGGAACGGTGAGGATACATCTGTTTCCTTTCATAAGGCCTCATAACGTGAGACAGTTTTTCCCGGATGAGAAGATAGAATCATTTACGGACGCGGCAAGAGTTGCGCTTTCTCAGGCAAAAATAAGTACGGACGGAAGAAATGTGCTGGTGTGCCATCAGTTCGTCACAGGAGCCCAAAGATATGAATCTGAAGAAATATACGTAGGAGGATCCGAAAATATCGACGCAGATGTTTTTGATCCCTTTGACTATGTGGCGCTCGGACATCTCCATTCACCGCAGAATGTCGGGAGTGAAAAAATCAGATATTGCGGGACTCCGCTCAAATATTCACTGTCCGAAGCGGATCAGCAGAAATCTCTGACTGTCGCGGAACTCGGTGAAAAAGGAGAGCTTCGGATAAGGGAGATACCTCTTAAGCCGATGAGAGATTATGTGAAGCTTAAGGGAAGATACAGTGACCTTATGGATCTCGGATTCTATTCGGGAACCGCTTATCCGGACAGTTTTGTTCATATAATCCTTACCGATGAGGATGAGGTCCCGTATGCGGTATCAAGACTGGGAGTAATTTACAAATACATTACCGGACTGAGGTATGACAACACGAAGTCAAGACACATACAGACAGAAGAGAACGGGGAAGCCGCAAGTTCTCTGTCACCTTATGATCTGTTTTCAAAACTGTACGGCAGCCTGAACGGCAGAGAAATGAACAAAGTTCAGTCAGAATATATAAAGGGACTGATAGAAGACATCTGGGAGGCGGAAGATGAGACCTGAGAAACTTGTGATTTCCGCATTCGGTCCGTATGCAGATAAAACGGAGATAGATTTTGAAAAGCTGGGCAAAGAAGGCCTTTACCTTATCTCGGGAAACACGGGAGCCGGAAAGACAACAATATTCGACGCGATTTGCTACGCGCTTTACGGAACTCCGAGCGGGGATATGAGAAACGGGGAGATGATGCGCTCCAGTTACGCATCGCCTGATACCCAGACTTTTGTCGAGCTTAAATTTGAATACGCAGATAAAGAATATTTTGTAAAAAGAAAGCCCAGACAGGGCAGAGCGAAACTCAGAGGAAAAGGCACGACAGATGAAGCGGCCAGCGCCGAGATTACCATGCCTGACGGAAGTATCTTATCGGGACCTGATGCTGTCAGCAAAAAGATAATCGACATCCTCGGAGTTGACAGGGAGCAGTTTTCCCAGATATCCATGATAGCGCAGGGCGATTTCATGAAATTCCTGAGAGCATCTTCAGCTGATAAAATGGGAATGTTTCAGAAGATATTCAGAACCGAGAATTATGATAAACTCAGAAACAGGCTGCGTGAGGACAGAAAGAAAATCGAATCTACCCGGAAAGATATCTCATCCGCCGCAGTGAATACCGCAGAAAAAGCGGTTTGCGAAGGCAATGAATCGCTGTGCATCGAAAAGCAGCGGTGTCTCGAGAGCGGAGTCTGCGATGCGCTTATTCCCGCGCTCGCAGAAGATATCAGCAGCACCGGCGGAGACATCAAAAAATGTGATGCCAGATTAAAAGAGCTTCACCTTCTGGTCAGTGAAGCCGGCGCCAGAGTCGCAAGAGCGGAAGAACTCGGCAAGGTAAAAAGTGCCTTGAAAACGGCTCTAAAAAAGATCGAGGAAGAAAGCAAAAAAGCAGAAGAACTCGAAAAGAAGCTGGAAGAGTCGGAAAAGCAGAAGGCAGAAATAGAAGAGATAAAGGAAAAACTTATAAAGCTCAGATCCGTTACGGGTGAATATGAAAAACTGAAAACGGCCGAGACCAGAATCAGTGGGCTCAAAAAGCTGCTTGAAGGGCTTAAGACGGAAAAAGCAGGCCTTGACAATGCCATCGAAGGATATCAGGAAAAGATAAGAAAATCGAGGGAAAGGGCAAAAGAACTTGAATCCGTACCTGCCAAGCTTTTAAAGCTCGAACAGAGAAAAGAAGAGATAAAGAAGAAAAAATCTGAGCTTGACAAAACCGAAGCGCTCATGAAATCATTTGATAAGGCGCTCAAAGTTCAGAAAAAAGCGCAGGAAGATTATTCCCGCATCCGGAATGCATATGCCGAAAGCAGCTCTCAATATGCCGAAAAACAGCGGCTGTATTTTGACGAACAGGCCGGAGTGCTGGCGGGCTTGCTTGAAGAAGGGAAGCCGTGCCCGGTGTGCGGATCAACGGAGCATCCGCTGAAAGCGCATATGTCCGAAAACGCTCCCACGCGTGAGGAACTGGAAGAGCTTAAGGAAGAGAATGCGCTTCTCGAAAAACAGGTCAACGATGCTGCAGGGAAAGCGGGTACTGCCGCAGCGGAAGTCAGGGCTGCGGAAGAAAAATACAAAGAAAGTTTTATGGAAGTATTTTCTCTTGAAGCAGGAGAAGACGCTTTTGACATGATTTGCTCAAAGAGAAAAGAACTCGGAGAAATGTCTCTGGAAGTCGAAGAGAGCATCGGAGCGCTTAAAGAGCAGGAAAGCGAAAGAAAGATACTTGAGAAGGAAATCCCCGGCTTTGAGAACAATTGTGAAAAAGCAAAAGGGGAACTTTCGAAAATCACCGGTGAGATCGGAGAAAAAAAGACGGAACTCGGAATAGCGGAAAAAGAAGAAGAAAACATAAAAGGCCGTCTTGAATACGACTCTCTTGAAGAGCTTTCTTCGGTTATATCCCAAAGCGAAAAGAGAATGTCCGGCCTCGGAGCTGAGGTCGAGAAGGCTGAAAGAGACTACAGGGAATCCGAAAAGATCATTTCCGAAAACAGGGCTGTGGCACAAAACGCAGAAAAGACCCTCGGCGAGTCCGAGAACATCGATGAGGCCGAAGAAAAAGAACGGGCACTCAGATGTGAAAGCGAAATAAGAGAGCTTGAAACCCGGAGGGATGCTCTGTCAAGACGCCTGCACCAGAATGAGTCTGTGCTCGATGATATAAAGAAATACGAAGAAAAAATAGAAAAAACAGATGAGAAACTGAAGTGGCTCGTTCCTCTCTGTGAAACGGCAGACGGATCTAACGGTAAAGTAACCATTGAAACCTATGTGCAGATGGAATATTTTGAACGTATCATTCGCCGTTCCAACACCAGGTTTTTGATGATGTCATCCGGACAGTATGAGTTCGAAAGGGTAACAAGGACCGGAGGGAACGCGTATCATGGACTGGAACTCGATGTCATAGACCATTATGACGGAAAAAGAAGAGATGTGGGCTCGCTTTCGGGAGGAGAAAAGTTCATAGCATCCCTGGCGCTTGCTCTCGGTCTCTCGGATGAGATACAGTCGTCAGCCGGCGGAATAAAGCTCGACACCATGTTCATAGACGAAGGCTTCGGTTCGCTTGACTCAAAATATCTCAGTCAGGCAGTGAACGCTCTTGCGGGACTTTCGGAAGGACACAAGCTGATTGGGATCATATCTCATGTTGAGGAGCTGAAGGACAGAATAAACCGCAAAATACTAGTAAAAAAGAACCATTCCGAAGGTGTCAGCGTACGCGTCGAATGTGATTAAAAAGATTGAATTGAAGGCGTATATATGATAAAATAATACGAATACGATCATTAACGGAGCGAAGGTGAGAAAGTGAAAAAAAGCGGCATAATGTACGTAGGCCTGTGCGGCAGAAGCGGCACGGGAAAGGGATACGTATCGTCTCTCTTTGAAACTTTCGGCATCGTTTCGGTAGATACGGACGAAGTGTACCGCTCCATGACCGGCCCTTGTAAAGAGCTGTCCCCGTGCATGAAGGAGCTCGTCGGATGGTTTGGAGATTCTGTACTTGAAAAAGACAATTCTCTTAACAGAAAAGTCCTCAGGAATATCGTGTTCAGTGACGAAAACGCGCTTTCAAGGCTCAATGAGATAACGCACAAGCATATTCTCGCGGAGAGCGAAAGAATCGCAGAACGTTACGGCGAACAGGGAAAAAGCATAGTTCTCATTGATGCTCCTCTTCTTTTCGAAAGCGGTTTCGACAAGAAGTGCGAGAAGATCATATGTGTGACCTGTCCGCTCGAAGACAGTATTGAGAGAATAGTCAAAAGGGACGGGCTGACAAGAAAAGATGCCATAAAAAGGCTTTCAACTCAGAAAAGCACGAGGGAACTTGTAAAGCTGTCCGATTATATGATCTCAAATGCGGTGTCGCAGAAAAAGGAAAAGCTTGTCAGACACATCATGCATGTAGCGGTGGAACTGAAGAAGATATATTCAGAAAAATACGAATACGGGAAATAATATTTTAATCATATGAAACTGAAAAAATCGGTAAAAACTAGCATTGCGATCATTGTAATAATCGCCTTGTCACTGCTTATAGGGTTCATTTACCAGATGCTCGGAAATGTGTTCGACAGGAACAGCCATCCGAGGCCTGAAGAATTCACGGGATTTGTTTCAAAATATTCAGCCGAGTACGGCGTGCCCGAATATATCATATATGCCGTGATACTTGAGGAGAGCAACTTTGCCAGCAACAAGCTTTCCGATGACGGAAGGATAGGACTGATGCAGATATCTCCGGATGTCTTCAAAAAGCTGACTTCCATGCAGAGGGAGACGCTTGACGCGGGCATGCTCTATGACCCTGAGACAAATATAAGATACGGTGCATATTATCTCTCATATCTGTACACGAATTACAACAGATGGAATACCGTATATGCCGCATATCACATGGGGACAGACGCCATAGATGTATGGATGAGGGAAAAAGAATATACGGATGAACTGGGAAATTTGAAATCTTTTCCGGAACTGGATACACAGAAATATGTGGAAAGAATTAACCATAATTCCGATATGTACAGAAAACTCTATTATTCAGGACAAAAATAAGTTTACATATATTGAGAGGATTTAACCATGGAAGAAAAAGAAAAGACCTACGGTCAGATCAAAAAAGAAGAACTCTTTTATAAGAAAAAAAGCGCTTTCGAAGTAAAAACCGAGAAAGAACTGGATGATGCCAGAAGATATGCTGACGGGTACGTAAAATTCCTCGATAATGCGAAAACAGAACGCGAAGCAGTCATCACTGCCATAGAACTTCTGAAAGCAGCCGGATTCCGTGAATATCATGTCGGAGACAGGATCAGTCACGGAGACCGTCTCTACCTCAACAACAGAAACAAGGGACTGATAGCCTTCAAAGTCGGAAAGGGAGACATAGAGAAGGGCATCAGAATCACTGCCGCTCACATAGATTCTCCGAGACTTGACTTAAAACAGCATCCGCTTTACGAAAATGAAGGGATCGCATATTTCAAGACCCATTATTACGGCGGAGTCAGAAAATATCAGTGGGCGACCATACCTCTTGCGCTTCACGGAATAGTCGAAAAAGCCGACGGTGAAACCGTCACAGTACGCATAGGCGATGAACCCGGAGATCCGGTGCTCTGCATTACGGACCTTCTGCCTCATCTTGCAAAAGACCAGAATGTAAAACCTCTCGGCGAAGCTTTCTCCGGAGAGGGACTCAATATAGTTCTCGGATCTTCTCCTCTCTTTGAAGACGGCAAGATCAGCGACGTAGACGACAAGGTCAAACTCAACATAATGATAATGCTCAATGAAAAGTACGGCATTACCGAATCCGACTTCATTTCAGCGGAACTCTGTGCCGTTCCGGCTCAAAACGCCGTAGACGTAGGGCTTGACAGATGGCTTATAGGCGCATACGGACATGACGACAAGGTCTGCGCATATCCCGAGATCACGGCACTCATTGAGTCTGATTCCGAATACACATGCATAGCAGCCCTTGCTGACAAAGAGGAAGTGGGATCTGACGGCGTTGCCGGAATGCAGAACCGCATGCTTCTTGACGTTATCAATGAAATATCGTCAAATCTCGGCGGAAACGGAACAGTTGTAAGAGTTAATTCAAAGTGTCTGTCCGCAGACGTAACGGTATGCTATGACCCGAACTATCCCGAAGTGTCAGAGAAGAGAAACTCTGCAATCCTTCACTGCGGCCTCGGTATGGCAAAATACACCGGAGCACGCGGAAAGGGAGGTACGAACGACTGTCCTGCAGAATTCGTTGCCGAAGTCAGAAAGATATTTGATGATGCAAAAATCGTATGGCAGACAGCGGAACTCGGAAAAGTTGACCAGGGCGGCGGCGGAACAGTTGCAAAATTCATAGCCAATACAAACATCGATACCGTGGACATAGGTGTTCCGGTGCTTTCGATGCATGCGCCTTTCGAGCTCATTTCAAAGCTTGATCTTTACGAAACACACAGAGCCATTCTCGCTTTCTACAAATAATATTCCGGTGATCCGGATTGACTGTACGGTCGGTCCGGTTTATCTTTGATTAACAAACAGAAATATTACATTACAGGACTAAACATATGCTTGATAAACTTGCGGAAGTCGAAAAAAGATACGAAAAAATAGAAAAAGACCTCTCGGATCCTGATGTCATATCGAATGTGGAGACCTATACCTCACTTCTGAAGGAAAGATCTTCGATAGCAGATGTGGTTGAAAAATACAGGGAGTATAAGGAAGCTCAGAAAAACGAAAAAGAAGCTGAGGAGCTTCTCGCTTCCGAAAGCGACCCCGAGATGCTCGAGCTTGCATCCGAAGAACTGAAAAATTCGAAGGAAGATCTCGAAAGACTCGAGAATGAACTTAAAATACTCCTTCTTCCAAAGGATCCGAATGACGACAAAAACGTAGTGGTCGAGATCAGGGCAGGAGTAGGCGGAGACGAGGCCGCGCTCTTTGCAGGCGTTCTTTACCGTATGTATACGATGTACGCTGACAGCAAAAAATTCAAGACCGAGCTTATAAGCGCAAATGAAACGGGGCTTGGAGGATTCAAAGAGATCACATTCATGGTAACGGGCAACGGCGCATATTCCAGATTCAAGTTTGAAAGCGGAGTGCACAGAGTGCAGAGAGTTCCCGAAACCGAGGCATCCGGAAGGATACACACGTCAACGGCGACTGTCGCGGTGCTCCCGGAAGCTGAAGAAGTTGAAGTCGAAATAAATCCGAACGACCTTGAAATCGAAACAATAAAATCAAGCGGCGCAGGCGGACAGCATATAAACAAGACCGAATCTGCGATAAGACTGTACCACAAGCCTACCGGAATCGTAATAGAATGTCAGGACGAAAGAAGCCAGTTCAAGAACAAGGACAAGGCAATGAAGCTCCTTCGCGCAAAGCTTTATGATATGAAACAAAGAGAGCAGAGCGAGAAGATCGCAGGTGAAAGACGCACACAGGTAGGTACTGGCGACAGAAACGAGAGAATTAGGACATATAATTATCCTCAGGGAAGAATTACAGATCACAGGATCGGATATACGATATATTCCCTCGAAAGTTTTTTGAACGGCAATATCGACGGAATGATTGATGCTCTCATTACAGCAGATACGGCGGAAAAGCTGAAAGGCAGCGGGGAAAACGAGTGAATCCTGCCGAAGGAAAAAGGAATTGAAAACTATTATAAAAAAAATCACCGGTAACGAAAAGACCGATGATAAGATAATAAAAAAAGCGGCTGATATAATAAAACGAGGCGGGCTTGTGGCTATTCCGACCGAAACGGTTTACGGGCTTGCCGGAAGCGCTCTTCTTGAAGATTCAGCCAGAAAAATATTCGAAGCTAAGGGAAGACCGTCGGACAATCCGCTTATCGTACATATAGCGGTGCCTGAGGATGCCGAGAAGATAGCTTATCCCGATGAAAGATTTTACAGGCTTGCAAGGGAATTTATGCCCGGACCGCTAACGGTAATTCTTAAAAAGAAAGAGAATATTCCAACTGAAGTCACCGGCGGGCTCGATACGGTCGCCGTAAGGTGCCCGTCGAATCCCGTCGCTCACAGGCTGATAGAAGTTTCCGGACATCCCATAGCGGCTCCAAGCGCAAACAGATCCGGCATCCCGTCTCCCACATGTGCCGAACATGTTATTGATGATATGGACGGAAGGATAGACATGATAATCGACGCCGGGCGCTGTGATATAGGTCTGGAATCGACGGTTGTGAAGCTTACAGACGACGGATGCATGATTCTGAGACCCGGAGCCATTACGGCCGAAATGCTTGAAAAAGTATGCGGAAACGTTAAGGTAGCTGAAGCCGTAACCAGACCGGATGCAGTAAAGGACTCCAAGGCAGAGTCTCCCGGAATGAAATACAAGCACTATTCACCGAAAGCAGAAGTGCTGCTTGTCGAATGTGATGACAAAGAATTTTCGGAATATGTCAGGACCCATGTTTCACCTGACGGAACAGAGGGAGTTATCACGACATCCGACAAAGCCGAAGCATACGATTTCGGCACTGAAAATATTCTGTGCCCCGATGACGGAAATGATGCCAAAGCGTTTGCAAGAAGTATTTTCTTCCTTCTCCGCGAGGCAGACAGTCTCGGATGGAAGAAGATATATATAAAATGTCCTCCGAAGGACGGAGTTTCACTCGCGCTTTACAACAGGCTTATCCGTTCTGCAGGCGGGAACACAGTAAAACCATAATTCGAAACTGAGGTAAATATGGCAAGAAAAAAGAAAGAAGTCAAACCGGCAGAGGAGATAGTTCCG
>JAEEGL016635569.1_pt1 | contig 10923 bp, 12 predicted proteins | sample 9134231 | NCBI WGS metagenome assembly JAEEGL01 (sample SAMN16246548, study PRJNA631951) | gut metagenome | biome: gut microbiome; feature: rumen; material: fiber-attached | host: Bos | place: Iran: Karaj | collected 2018-10 | reverse complement strand
TCGCGGTTTTCCTCGGCACGGATGTTTTTGATGTTCTCATTTCTGCCGTAGAGATTTCTGCAGCCTGCAACGAGTGCATTCTCGATAGCTTCGAAAATGGCCTCTTTGTCAATGCCTTTTTCCTTTGCAAGCAGATTAAGACTCTCAATAAGTTCGCTGTTCATTTTGTTTTTCCCTTTTTCCTTTCTGTTTTAAAAATCAAGAGATAATTTTATCTGTGAAATATCTGAACGTTTAAAGCTTGTTTCTTCGTCCGTTTCAGGATCTGCAATGGTCACGGTCTCTTTATCAAACGCCTTAAGGATTCCTTCCGTGGACTTGGAGCCTATGGATTCCTGCGGCTTGTAAAAAGAGATCTCAACCGATTCACCCAGAGACTGCTGCAGATGTCTGTCCTTTGTAAGTGCTCTTCCGAGTCCGGGACTGGATACTTCCAGGATATACTGATCATCGATCAGTCCGGAATCATCAAGTTTCTTCTCAAAGGCACGGCTTACATTCTCACAATCGTCAATGGTAACTCCGCCTTCCTTGTCTATATACGCACGAAGGTATCTCTCACCGTTTTCCAGAACGTATTCGACGTCGTAAACAGATACGCCAAACTCTTCCGTAACGGGGACAAGGAGTTCCTCGGCTTTACCGGCAATAACATCGGATCTGCCCATTCGCACCCCCTTACAAACAAGTAAGAGTGGCCGCTTGGCCACTCTTACGATCAATCACTTTACATAATGTATACCTTAAACAGCGTAATGTCAAGGAAAACAGTTAATATATTGCGGAATCATCGATATCCGACACCTTTGAAAATCCGGTGGAGCTCATGATGAATCTCAGTTCGTTTTCAACGCTCTTCACGAATTTCACCACACCCGGAGTTCCCTCTTTTTCAAGGGAAGGCATCATGGACCTGCCCACAGCCGCAGCATCGGCTCCGAGAGCCAGCGCCTTATAGACATCCGCACCGCTTTCGATACCGCAGTCCACTATTATCTTAACACCCGTTCCCTCCAGAGCCTGTTTTATCTCAGGAAGGATCATAAGGGGAGGCACGGCATAGGGAAGGCGTCCGTGATGATGGCTCACTATTATCGCCTTTGCTCCGATCTCCGCGCTCTTCACAGCATCGGACACACTTAACACGCCCTTTACCACAAAAGGAAGCTTCGTTGAATTAACATATGACCGGAGCATGTCGGAAGTCTGGGCAGCCATTTCTTCTCCGACCACCACATCATATCCGTTTTCTCCGAAGATATGATCGATATCCATTCCGATACCGAAAGCACCAACGCTTTCCGCAAATTGGAACTGATCCCTGACCTTGCCGTTATCCGCATAGGGTTTGACTATCCTCACGGTCTTTGCTCCGGTAGCGGCAATCCTCTCAAACAGGTCGTTTTCCATCATGCCGCAAAAATTCAGGATGTTGCATTCCTTAGCGGCAAGGGAATATTCCTCAAGTCCCGTAAGTTCCCTGCCGTAATAATTTCCCAGGTGGGAAAATGCGGGAGTCATAATGGGGCTGTTAAAGGTCTCTCCAAAAAGGACGGTTTCGGTATCCGCCACTACGGAATCGATAAGTCTTTCCTCTATAAGGATCGAATCCAGGTATCTTGCGGTTATCTCATTTGCATCAGATGATCTTGTATAAGCCATTTAACTCCTCCTGAAGGTATCCCATGAACATGATGTATTTTTCATCGGAATCAAGATGTTCCAAAATGACAGGCATGTCGGCATCTATGGAATCCATCTTCTCCGCATAGTGTCTTAAAGGAAACTCCCCGTCTCCCGGACCGCACTCTTCAAGCCTTAATGTATAGCGGCTGCTTAAATGAACATCCTTGATATGGCAGCTCTTTATCCTGTCACCCAGCAGATCACTGCACTCTTCTATAAATTCATCCGCATTAAAATATCTGTCTGCGGAATTGATCATGTTGATTATATCCATGTGCACGGCGAAGCGGTCTCTGTCCACGGCTTCAAGGAGTTTAAGATAATCCTTCGGTCCCGTGGGGATCATCCAGGGCATGGGTTCCAGAGTAAAATATGTATTCTTCACATCTGCCCGGTCTATTATCTCCCTGACCATGGCAACGGTCTTATCAAATGCTTCTTTGGAAAAATTCTCTTTATATCCACCGTCCCATACGGGGCCAAAAGCACCGGCAACATTAACGGCACATCTTGCGTTAAGAAAATCCGCAAGGCGAAGCTGCTCCACACAGTAATCCATATTAGCCTTACGTTCTGCGGGATCCGCTGCCAGGGCATTTCTCCAAATGCCAACTTCCGCTATAGTAAGTCCCGCATTGTCCGCAGCATTTTTATATCCGAGTATCACATCCTCGGGTTCATTACTCTGGGCAGGAAAAACTACAGTGGTACAGCCGAGCTGAATTTGTTTTTCCGCCCATTCTTCCGGCGAATTGTGACGAAGAGGCGATGATGTTCCAAGTCTCATTTTACCCTCCGGTCTCTCAGACCATTTCCTTTGCCTTGTCTACAGCTGCAATGACCTTGTCACACCACTCGTCGAATTCGGGATCTTCTACCTGACACTCGGGATGTGAAAGCACATAGTCCAGTGCGATCCTTACACCCATATCGAATCTGACGTGAGTGGTCATGTCGGGAACAAGTCTTTTTAATTTGCTGTTATCAAATACTACTGATACGGATTTGTCTCCTTTTAATGATCCGGTAAAATCAAAACCGTACTTGTCACCGGTTGCAATAAGGAAGTCCGTGGATACATGATAAGCATTAAGCTTAACTCCCAGAGCCTCTGCAATGGTTTCGTAGATCTGGTCCCAGGTAAGGGTTTCGTCGGAAGTGATCTGGAAAGCTTCACCTATGGCATGTCTGTTGCCCATAAGACCGGTGTAACCGATGGCAAAGTCTGCGTTCCAGGTAAGAGTCCAGAGGCTGCTTCCGTCACCCTGAATGATAACGGGCTTTCCTTCCTGCATTCTCTTTATCACCTGATAAAAGCCCTTCTTTCCGTGAACTCCGAGCGGAACATTCCTCTCATCATAGGTATGGCTGGGGCGGACTATTGTTACGGGAAATCCTTCTTCCTTATATTTTTTCATAAGGAATTCCTCGCACTCTATCTTATCCCTGGAATACTGCCAGTAAGGATTTGCCATGGCAGTGCCCTCTGTGATGACATAATTTGATGCAGGCTTATGATATGCTGATGCGGAGCTTATATAGATATACTGTTTTGTCCTATCCTTAAAAAGACGGTAATCCCTTTCGACCTGTGACACATGGAATCCTATGAATTCACACACACAGTCAAAGGCTGCATCTCCTATCTTCTCAAGGACCGTGTTCTCATCATTTATATCCGCAACAATGCTCTTGACGCCCTCCGGAAGAACGTCGTTTCTGTTTCCCCTGTTAAGCACCCATACTTCCCAGCCCAGTTCGTTAACTAGTCTTTTTACGATGGCAGTACTGATGGTTCCGGTTCCGCCAATGAACAATGCTCTTTTTTTCATGGAAATACCCTCCGTAAAAATTAATAGCCTATCTCTTTAAGTACCCTGTCGATAAGTTCCGAATTCCTGATTGAAAACTCAGGCGTGATGTGGGGCTTTTCACCACCGGTTATGCATCTGCCCAGCTGCTCGATCTCCAGCTTGTAGTTCTGAGGCACATGTATCTTCCTTGAACGCACTCCCTCCGGAGTAAAGATACGGTAATTCGCTTCTCCCGCCTGGTTGTATTCGACCTCCGATCTGATACTTCCGCGGGTTCCGTGAATGTAGAGTCTGTCAAAACGGGAATTGGATTCTTCCCCAAGGATCATTCCCACGTTGAAGGAGGCTCTTGCCCCGTTTTTAAATCTCATTATGCCGGCGGTCTGGTAATCAACACCAAGGTCCGTAAATTCCGCTGATGCTTTCACAAAATCCGGTTCCGAATCAATAAGCGTAAGGATCATGGTGGTACAGTAACAGCCGAGATCATACATTGCACCGCCGCCGAATTCTTTGTGAAGCCTGAAGTCTTCTTTATATCCCTGGGTGATAAATGCAGTTTCTATATAATCAACATCACCGATGATACCGGCGGTTATATCCGCTTTAAGGCTCTCTACATAAGGGCTGTGAAGATAAGCGTATGCCTCCATGAGATATACACCGTTTTCTTCGGCAGTCTTAAACATCTCACGTGCTTCTTCCGCATTCATGGCAAGAGGCTTTTCACACAGGACATGTTTGCCTTTCTTAAGTGCCGACTTTACCCATTTAATGTGAATGTCGTTTGGAAGAGGAATATAGACAGCCTGAACTTCGGGATCATCCAGAAGTTCATCATAACTTCCGTAAGCTTTTTCAAATCCGTATTCATCCTTAAAGCTCTGTGCCTTTTCCGGATTTCTTCCCGCAATGGCGTAAAGTTCGGCGTTATCTGCCTGTTTTATTCCGGGTATGGTTGCCCATCTGGCTATATTGGCGGTACCGAGTATTCCCCATTTGATCTTTTCCATATCATCCTCCATTTACAATCTCATAAGTATTGCCCTGCAGGGTGCTCCGTCACTTCCACCGAGATTGATGGGAGCCGCATTCAATATATATGCACCCTCGGGAACTCCGTTTAGCCTGATGCCCTCCAGAAGAACTATCTCTGCCCCAAGCATTATCATATGAACTTCCTTCGGTGCATCCTCGGGTCCTACAGTCTGGGATTCATTACCGAAAAGCTTTATCTTTTCTCTTACAAATACTTTAGCAGCTTCCGGGGTGACTGTTGCCTTGCCCTTGACCAGTATCCTGTATGCCGCTTCCTCATCGTAATGTCTGGCTGCCGCAATGAAGCGTTCCGCATCTTCGGCAGTCACATCCCCTTCATGTTCAACAACATATGCATATCCCGTGAAGCGGTCCAGGTCCACTTCATCAATGGTCTTTCCGCCGTCTATAAAGTGATAAGGAGCATCCACATGGGTTCCGTTATGCGCACACATTCTGATGGCTGTCAGATTACATACATCACCTTTTTCGATGCTGAGCATGGTCTCCTTAACGGGACTGGGATCTCCGGGAAAAACCTTACACCCGAACACTTCCTGTGAAATATCGTATATCGTCATTTAAATTACTCCTTCTTAGCTGAAACAAGGGGACGGTTCTGCCGTTCCGTTAGTTTTGGAACGGCAGAACCGTCCCTGCGTTCCACCTTAACTATATCGTGTTACTTACACTAAATTGTGCGATTATTTGTCATATTCTCTTCTTTTTTTGGCATGTTTATCCGAGAAGCTTTTCAACCTCGGCTCTTACCTCATCCATATCGGTGGTAGGCTCGAATCTTGCCACAACTTCTCCTTCCCTGTTTACAAGGAATTTGGTGAAGTTCCACTTGATATATGCCTTGTCGCCGAAGGCCTTGTTGTTAAGGTCGGTGAACTTCTTGAGAGCTCCTGCCTTAAGTCCCTTGCCGAAACTTTCAAAAGGCTTCTCGGTTGACAGATATACAAAAAGAGGATCAGCCGTTTCACCGTTTACATCGATCTTGGCAAACTGGGGGAATTCCGTTCCGAATTTCAGAGTGCAGAATTCGTGGATCTCTTCCTCTGATCCGGGAGCCTGGTTTGCAAACTGATTGCAGGGGAAATCCAGGATCTCAAAGCCCTTATCCTTAAGGTCCTTATACATTGCCTCAAGGGGCTCATAGTGTGGAGTAAATCCGCAACCGGTTGCGGTATTTACGATGAGGAGTACTTTGCCCTCATATTCTTTAAGGCTTACTTCAGCTCCGGTTCTGTCCTTAACGGTATAATCATATACATTTGCCATAGTCTTTTCTCCTTTTAGATTTTCAGTTGTTGCTTTCCATGTTCATCAGTGCTTTGTAAGTGAGTGTATAAAGAGTTTTGAATTCGTCTTCGGAAAGTCCTACCTTTTTTGCCATTTCGGCAGGGATATGTACTGCCTTACCCTTAAGTTTCCTGCCTTCACCGGTAAGCTTAAGAGTCAGAAGTCTTTCATCCTCTGCGGAACGCTCCCTGGTGATATAGCCCGCCTGTTCAAGTCTCTTCAAAACAGGAGTCAGGGTTCCGTAATCAAGATGGAGACATTCAGCAAGATCTCTTGAAGAGACTTCTTCCTTCTCCCACATGACCATCATGGTAATGTACTGGGTGTAAGTAAGATCCAGATCCTTAAGATACGGTCCGTACTGTCTTACCAGTTCCTTGGAACAGGCATACAGGGGAAAGCAGACCTGATTGCATAATTTAAGGCTGTTGTACTCTTCTTTCTTCTTCATCTTTATCCACCTCACTCATATTGGTTTAGAACAATTTACTTGTGTGCAATTAATATAACAGAAAAAATTGCCGGCTGTCAACCGGCAAATTTAAAAAAAACAGGGGGACGGTTCTGCTGTTTCGAAGTTGCTTTCGAAACAGCAGAACCGTCCCCCTGTTTTTTCACTCTTATCTGGTTCCTCCGGGGCATTTGTGGGGAGTTCCCGGTCCGAACTGGCAGTTGGGACATCCCAGGCATTTATTGTAAGGCGCACCGGTCAGTACCGCATCGATAAATGCGGGATCCGCAAGAACCGCTTTTCCCAGATCCACGGTATCCGTAAGATCGTTTTCTATGAGGAAATGCACTTCCTCGGGAGTGTTTATTCCGTTTACGCAGGACACGGGTATGCGTCCTTTAAAGTGTTCATGGAATCTGATCCCCAGGGAACAGAACTTGTTGTAATGTTCGTTGTCCTCTTCCACCGTTGGATCATTCCAATCGATCCCCGTTGAAACCTGAAGATAATCAACGCCAGCCTTAACATACTCTTCAGCCACATTTATGGCGGTTGCTATATCAGGCTCTATTCCTGCGGTCCTGATGGAAATGAGAAAATCATCCCCGCATTCTTTTCTTATCATCCCGATGATCTCAGCGCCGAATCTGGCACGGTTTTCATCACTTCCTCCGTATTGATCCGTACGGAGATTTGTTTTTTTCGAGATGAACTGATTGATGAGATAACCGTGACAGCCGTGAAGCTGTATTCCGTCATATCCCGCTTTCTTCGCACGGACAGCCGCATCCGTAAATGCCCTCTGCATATCATGTATCTCATCCACTGTCATTTCCCTCGACAGAACTTTCTCATCCCTTGTGGGAACAGCGGAAGGGCCGATGGCAGGTCCACAGTCGGGATTAGATGTGATACCTGTATGGTTAAGCTGGATGATCACCGGAACATCATATTCGTGACAGGCATCAACTATGGCCTTATGACCCTCAATCTGGGAATCTTCCCAGAGGCCCATGTGGTTTTTCCAGAAACGCCCTTCGGGCAAAACAGCGGTAGCTTCGACGCAGATAAGTCCCGGTCTGTGGGATGCTCTGAGACGGTAGTGTTCGATATGCATATCGGTGGCTTTACCGTCTTCGCCTGCATAATCAAACTTTACGGTGGGAGCCATGGTCATTCTGTTTTTAAGGACCGTTTTGTTTATGGTCAGGGAATCGTTTACTTTCGCCATAGGTATCACACTCTTTCTTACTCTTCAAACAGGGGTGTTGAAAAATATCTCTCTGCGGTATCGGGAAGCACTGTGACAACGGTCTTGCCGGGGCCAAGCTTTTCCGCAAGTTTTATGGCTGCAGCAACATTGGTTCCGCTGGATATTCCGCACATGATACCTTCTTCACGGGCCAGTCTCTTTGCTGTTCCTATTGCTTCATCATCGGTTACGATATAGATATCATCATATATATTTCTGTTCAGGATATCGGGGATTATACCGTCGCCTATTCCCATCTGAAGGTGGGTGCCGATGTTTCCGCCCGCAAGAATGGCTGCATTTTCAGGCTCTACAGCCCATATTTCGATAAAAGGATACTGGGCCTTAAGCACTTCACCGATACCGGTTATGGTTCCGCCGGTTCCTATACCGGAGCAGAATCCGTGAATGGGACCAGCTACCTGTTCCATTATCTCAAGCGCTGTATGGTTTTTATGCGCAAGTGTGTTGTTGGGATTTTCAAACTGCTGGGGAACGAAAACCTTAGGATCTTCTTCCTTCATCTGAAGTGCTTTTTTTACGCAGTCATCGATACATTTACCGATATCACCGTCATCATGTATAAGTATGAGATCCGCACCGTAATGCTTTACGATCTTTCTTCTCTCCTCGCTGACAGAGTCCGGCATGATGATAACAGTCCTATATCCTCTTACCGCACCCACCAGTGCGAGGCCTATTCCCTGGTTTCCGCTTGTAGGCTCCACAATGATGCTTTCGGAATCAATGAGTCCTTCTTTTTCCGCAGCAAGGATCATATTCAGGGCGGTCCTGGTCTTAATGGAACCTCCGATATTCGTACCTTCGAACTTAACAAGGATCTCCGCACCTCCCGCAGGAGCCATTTTGTTAAGCCTTATCATGGGAGTATGTCCCACAGCATCAAGTACACTGTTATAGATCATCTTTCATTTCCTTTTCTATAATCTTATTTCTTCGGGAAATGCTTCCCGCCTCATTATGCCCCACATCTTATCTATGTATGAAAGGGTATAGAAATTCTCGTAGTAATGATAATAGAATGCACCCTTATGTGTAAGATGATACACTCCGTTCTTAACTTCCACAAATCCTAACGCATGCGCCAGCTTAAACTCTAAACCGTACATTTTCTTAAGGGGCACACCGAAGAATCTTTCAAATCCCGTAGGATCTACTTTTGTGCTGTAAGCAGTCCAGAATAAAAAGTAGACCATTCTCTGCCTCATTGTAAACCTTATGGTAAGCGATGTGGGAAGTTTTCCTCCACCTATCCTCTTACAGTATTCATCCACGGAAAAAGTATTGATCTTGAAACTGTCCCTTAGAAGCGTTGTTGCGGAACATCCGAATCCCAGGAAGTTGTCCCTTGTCATGGAAGAATACTTCGCATTTTTTTCCGATGAAAAGGTCCAGATGGAATCCCTGTTGTATCCGCAGCTTTCCATATACTCCGTGATATCATCCAGAAGCTTTCTCTTCCGGTTCTTGGGCATAGCCTTCACGTCACTGGGAGTAAAATCAAAATCAATGAAAGGATAAATGGCTACATGATTGGCACCGGAACCGAATGCCATGTCCACATCTTTTTTCAGATCTTCAAAGGTCTGACCGGGAAGCGCAAAGATCAGATCCATGGACACGGTATCAAAGGAAACCTGTGACAAAGCCTGTTTTAAAGCCGATGCATCAACTGTTTTTCTGCCGAGGATATCCTGATATTTTTCCTGAAAGGACTGGATCCCGATGCTTATCTTGTCCACACCGCAGGCTTTGAGTTCGCTCAGTACGGGCACAGTGACATTGTTCGGATGAAGCTCAAGACCGATTCCTTCGGTGATCTCAAAATGTTCGTTCAAAGCCGAGATGATATCGCGCAGACGATGGGACGCAAGTGCCGGAGTTCCGCCGCCGAAATAAAGGCTTGTGACCTTCTTTTTACCTTCACACATAGCGCCGGCCATGTGTATCTCACGGATCAGGGCATCGACATATGAGTCTAAAGCATCCTTGGAATACAGAGTCTTACAGTAAGGACAGAAAGCACATATCCTCTCACAAAAAGGAATGTGAACATAAAGACCGAGATCATCAAGATCCGAAAAACTCAGTTTTTCGTCGTATTCATTTTTGAAGATAAAGGGTTTAACGGAACGGGTAAGCCACATTCTCGTAAGATTTGTTATCAGGCTCATCCGCACCTCTAGATATATTTCAGATATGTTCCCAGCATCTCAAAGATCACTTTCAGATTACCCCGGAACAATAATGTGTATTCCGCAACAAAAAAGTATCCGCACTCATCACAAAGTCCCGGTACGTCAATGCATCTTCCGCAGGTTGAAACCTTGCCGTTTTCAATCACCACGCACTGATGGCAGGGTGTGGGAAATGAATTGTTGATGAGGTAAGGAAATGCACTCTTCAGATTAAATACGGGAACCTTCTCTTTCATCATCTGTTTTATAACTTCACAGATATCGGCTTTTTCCTCCTTTGAAAGAGCAAGTTCTCTTGTATCGGGATAGGGTGTATGGAAATTAAAGGATACGGCTCTGACATTTTTCGTATCCCTTGCCAGAAGGCAAACATCCTTAACATGGTCCTTGTTGATCTGATTGATGGCCATGTAAAAACATATATTATCCGAGGTTGCTGCCTCGATGTTTTTCATGATAGTGTCGTAGGTATCGCCGCGGACCGCATTATGGCATTCCTTATCCCCGTCAAGGCTTAAGAGGATAAGATCGGCTTCCGGAAGATCAATGGGAAAAGTTCCGTTGGTGACCACATTTACGATGAGAAATCCCATGGACTTGGCTTCGATGACAAGATCCCTTATAGACTTCTCACCGTCTCTCCACAGGAAGGTCTCACCGCCGCAGAAAAACAATATCCTTACACCCATATCATAGAGTTGCTTCATCTCATCCTTTATCTGTGCATAAGGATGCATCACTGCGGTGATGTTGTTCACGGAACAGTGCTTACAGTGCAGATTACATTTGTCGGTAACGATGACCGTGCCCAGGATCGGATACTTCTTTTTAAACAGAATGGTCTTGATCCCAAAGCCGGCAAAGTGCATAAAAGAAGAAATTTTCATAGAAAAGATTATACCATACAAAAAGGGGGTGCCGCCTTTGCGACACCCCCCGAATATTTAATAACGGGTTATTACATGCCCATTCCCATTCCGCCGCCTGCAGGCATAGGAGGCTGGGGCTCCTTGATGGTGGAAACAACGCTCTCGGTGGTAAGGAGAGTTGATGCAACGCTGGTTGCATTCTGGAGTGCTGAACGGGTAACCTTTGCGGGATCGAGGATTCCTGCCTTGACCATATCAACATACTCTTCCTTGAGAGCATCGAATC
>JAEEGL016517492.1_pt1 | contig 10923 bp, 10 predicted proteins | sample 9134231 | NCBI WGS metagenome assembly JAEEGL01 (sample SAMN16246548, study PRJNA631951) | gut metagenome | biome: gut microbiome; feature: rumen; material: fiber-attached | host: Bos | place: Iran: Karaj | collected 2018-10 | reverse complement strand
GGATGAGGTCGGAGACAATGTCGATTAGAAGGACCACGTCAACTAAGACTACCAGTGGCCCATAGATTTTTCCTAAGATTTTGTTCATAATGTGTTGTGTTTGAAATGGTTAATAAATTTTTCTTCTTACTAATAAGGCTTTGATTTGGGTTGGAAAGGGGCAAAAAAAGAAAAGCCCATCATCATCACGACGTGGGCCGCATGGGAGAGTTATCAATCCCTTTCCGGCTAAGAGATGATACCGGTTAAGCAAGAGAATGTGAAGTGGGATTGAGGTCTAGATGGCTCTCCTACAATAGTAAGGGTTTGATAGTTTGTGGGAAATCTCTATTTTTGTATGTTATAGCATTCTGCACTATGAATAGTAACACTAACGAAGCCCAGATGAAGGCGGCCTATGTGGTTCCTTCCTTGAGATTCATCAACACCAACATGGAGACATCATTCCTCCAGTCCAACCTTGAACCTATCGGCGGCGGAGATGATCCGGATATAGACTGGTAAATTCATAAAAACGATATGAAACGCTTTGCATTATACATTGGACTTGCCACAGCCATAGTAGCATCCTGTTCCATCCAGGAGGAAGAATTCAAGATTCCGCAGCAGGATGACGTAATCTATTATGCTTCCTTCGAACAACCCGCCGAAGATGGAACGAGGGTCTATGCCAACGAGGATCTCCTTCTCCGTTGGACCGCTGATGATAGAGTCAGTATCTTCGGCAAAAACACATATAATCAGCAGTACAAGTTCCTTGGCGAGACTGGCGATAATTCCGGTGGCTTCAGTAAGGTCGATGGAGCCGAATATGTAACAGGAAACCCTATCTCTCATACGGTTTCCGTGTATCCGTATCAGGCGTCGACTAAAATATCCGAATCGGAAGTCCTTAATGTCACCTTGCCGGCAGAGCAGTCATACGCAGAGAATACATTCGGTATCGGAGCCAATACGATGGTCTCTGTTTCCTCCGATAATGTTCTTCAGTACAAGAATCTGGGGGGATACTTGATGCTCAAGTTGTACGGCGAGGGTATTTCCGTGTCGTCCATCACACTAAAGGGTAACAACGGTGAGAAATTAGCAGGGAAAGCGTCTGTAACGATGCATGAGGAAGGTCTTCCAACAGTAGAAATGATGCCCGATGCAACAACGGAAATTACACTGTCCGGAAAGAACGCTGTGGTATTAGGATCTTCAGCAGAAGATGCCACTACTTTTTGGTTTGTCCTTCCTCCCCTTGCATTTGATGATGGTTTTACAATCATTGTCCGGCGAAAAGATGGGACTGTGTTCACCAAATCTACAACAAAAGCAATCACGATCACACGCAATTGCATTACAAAGATGTCGCCTTTCCAGGTTGAAATGGAAGGGACGCAACCAGGGAATATTATTTATTATACTAGTATAGATGGTAATATCGTTGAACCATATCAAATTGATGGTCTTGTATCCAACAAGTACGAGGATGGTATCGGAGTGATGACTTTTTCTAAAAATCTTGAAACTATTGAAGAGTATGCTTTCTATGAATGTCAGAATATAGCATCCATTTCTATTCCTATGGGAGTTACTAGTATTGGAGATTATGCATTCTATTGTTGTTTTGACCTAACGTCCATCTCTATTCCGGATAGTGTTACAAGTATCGGCAATTCTGCTTTTTTTGAATGTTCCTTTTTATCATCTATCACTATTCCGGATAGTGTTACATGTATCGGAAACTCTGCCTTTTTTGATTGTCAAAGCCTACCTTTCTTTGATATGCCAAAAGGTGTAAAAAGTATCGGAGAGAGTGCCTTCGAGCATTGTCTCGGCCTGACATCCATAGAGATACCGGATGGGGTAACACATATCGGAGATCACGCTTTCAGAAGCTGTATTGCATTAACCACGATTACTATACCCAAAAGTGTAGCCCGTATTAGTAATGGGCTCATAATGGGTTGTTCCAACCTGACGTCTATCTCTCTTCCAGACGGGGTAACAAGCATCGGTAATTATGCTTTTTGTGACTGCTCAAGCTTAACCTCCATCGTCATTCCAGACGGGGTAACAAGCATCGGTAATTATGCTTTTAGTGGCTGCTCAAACTTAACCTCCGTCGTCATTCCAGATGGGGTAACAAGTATAAGCGATAATGCTTTTATGAATTGCTCAAGTTTATCATCCATCGAACTGCCGGAGAGTCTTACATATATCGGAGGGTTTTCTTTTCAACATTGCTCAAGTTTATCATCCATCGTGATACCGGAGAGCGTTACTGTTGTCTCAGGGTATGCTTTCTATGAATGCTCGAGCTTAGAATGGATTGAAGTACTTCCCCAAACTCCACCTATGAGCGGACCGATGATGTTCAATAGAACAGGGCTATGCCCGATATATATACCATCTGGGAGTGAAGATGCCTATGTAAATGCGGAAAACTGGAAGCGATATGCTCTTAGAATGAAGGTCAAGGGAAGCGATATGCCCGTGGCATATTTGTCATCCGACTATTCCCAAGATGGAAAAGTCCAGCTCCTTCAAAAGGCTGAAGTTGGCCGAGGTGTAAACATCGTTTTTATGGGGGATGGATTTTTGGATAAGGATATGGGGCCTGGTGGGAAGTATGAGCAGAAGATGAGTGAGGCAATGGAACAGTTTTTTGCCTATGAACCGTTCTTTTCTTTCCGAAATCGATTCAATGTTTATGCTGTAAAAGTGGTTTCTTCAACTGATATATATAACGGTGGCAATTGTGAAAGGGGGTTGACGTATGAACAAGACGATTGTATCTATTTCCGTACATTGAAAAGTAAGGAATATGGCGCAGAGGTTCCCAATCCTTATAACCAGCCATTAATAATTTGTACGGTCTGTAATACTGATGAGTATATTGATAGGAGCTTCTGCGCTATGAGTTTAGAAGATAACTCTACTACTTGCATCATTTATGATGCAATCGGAACAGTCCTTAACCATGAACTCGGAGGACATGGTTTTGGATTATTATTGGACGAGTATGTTGAGAGGACCGACACGTTCTCTGATATAGTGGAACTGGATAATCTACATAAACAGGGTTGGGGCGCCAATGTGGATTGGCGAAGTGATCCAAGCGAAGTTCGTTGGCGCCACTTATTAAGTGACTCTCGCTATCGCTTCGAAGGTTTGGGGGTCTATGAGGGTGGGTATCTCTACTCCCACGGGATTTATCGTGCTACGGAGAATAGTATGATGCGATTTAATGATACGCCCTTTAACGCCCCCAGCCGCGAACAAATCTACAAGTTTATCATGCAATACTCCGAAGGGGATAATTGGGTATATAATTATGAGGAATTTGTAAAGGCAGACGAACGAGGCAGGATGGAGGCAGCAGAAGAATTAGGGCCATGGAATAGCCCCCGTCGAAATGCCAAGATGCAAACGAGAGAAGAGTTTCATTGTCCTCCTATCACTATTGATAAAACCGTGAAGGCCGTTGGGATGGATAAAGATGGGCATGTTATTATAGTTAAATAAGCATTCGGATTACACCTTTGTTTTAGTATCGCCTTATTTGAATATGGAAGAGAATAAAAGTTTAGCGTTATCAATGGAACAAACTATCGAATATGGTAATCTTGAGTTTGTTGGTGACATAGGTGAGGTAATGTTAGATGCTGTTCTCAACGACGGAATATTAAAAGAGATCCCTATTATGGGGGCTATTGTCGGAGTTGGTAAATGCATCAAGAATGTCTATGATGTTCTGTTTGCCAAGAAGCTCATTGCGTTTTTGATTCCAATTAAGGATACCAATCCCAAAGATAGGGCAGAGGCTATCAAAAAGTGGGAAGAGGACGATAACTATAGAGGGGATGTAGGTGAGACCCTGCTGGGAATGATACAAAGATGCGACGATTCAATTAAAGCTGGCTGGCTATCGAATCTTTTCTATGAACTTGTTTTGAGAAGACATTACTCGCGCTTATTCATGCGGGCTGAAAAAACTGTGTCATCACTTTCTGTGATGGATATGCAAGCATTCTTGAATTTGTCGAAAGAGGATTTTCATCGTATTAAGGAAGATGATTGTGAGCCGTATTTAGGGAGCGGGTTGTATTTGAATCCACAGTTAGCTCAACCAATTAATGGAGAACTCCATTTGGATAATAAGTATTGTGAACCATCAGAAGTTGGCTTTTGGATTTATCACATCCTCAATGGGATTCCTTTAAGAGGGGAAGATAACATGACCAGAGTACTGAAAACTGTTTGATTATTAATTGAACATCGATATGAAAGGTTTATTGATTGGCAGGATTGTGTTATTTACCGCTTTAGGGCTGTGTTTTGTCCTTACTTCTTGTGTACAGAATGCCAGCCACCCACAAACGGTGAATATCTCATATAACGATAATATTGGTGCAATATATTTTTCATCTGGCGACTCACAAAGCTGTTTGTATACTATTTCAACAGGGACACATGTGTTGTCGTCAAGTTATTTCGCGAAAGAGAAATCCATAGATGTTCTTTCTTTATTAAGAAGCAATAAAGAGATTGCGAGGGAAATAGCGTTGATTGCTGCAAAAAACGACGGAAATCTAGGCATTAAGGTCTCCATTAATAACAAAGACACCTCCTTTGTTTTTCATGTCCCCGTAACAGCAACCTTGAACCAGACTAGCAATATCATAGGCCCATGTGCCACTCTGAAGAGTTCTGCTCATTATAAATCCGAAGAAGAAGATATTCGAAAGTGGTTATTCCGATCTAATGAGTATCTTTCGGATTCTTCGATATCTCAAATGATGGGCATTTATCAAACAATTGCTAAAACTGAAAAGGATGAGTATCGGACAGAAGAAGAAATACCGGTTATGACTTCACTTCGAGGAAAGACGTATCGTATTACTTCTCAAATGCAATGTGATTATTATGTTTTAGTCGCTTGTAATAGCCAATCTTTTATTGACTCTTGTGTTGAAGAATTAGTAGGGAAAAGCTTTAAAGGGGCCGCTATCTCTTTATCGCAGCCGCTTTCGTGTATGTATTATCCTAATCGGTGTGGGTATTTCTGCCTTTTTCTTATTGGTATCAATAAAGACTGGTCATATGAACAACAACCTTTAGGTCTAGTCGCGATTGATGATGTCGTTGCGGACAATTCAAACACAGTTTTCGATGCTCCTTCCATTGATTTCAAGAATAATATCAGGGTTATCCTCCCTGCAAATAAGCCCACATTATTAGGGAATTACCATATTAAAATTGGAAACGTGGACGGTAACGGAGTCGCATGTAATGTTTCTTTTGAGATATCTTTTAGTGGAGACATTAAATGCATCACCATTAAGAGAACTAAAGCTCTTTGTTATTATAGCCCTTACCTGGGGTATGATCAGGAAACACCCGGTCCCAAAGATTTCGTGATAGAATCATCACCTTCTCGTTTTGGGGCAAAGTTTCACCTCGATGATGGAGATAATTTTATTCCATTTGTGGTTGAAGATTATCATGGGAATAAGATTGAGGATAACCTTATTTATACTGCATCTTTCACCTATAGAGATTCCCCTCAAATTAACATAGATAATAATATAGATATTAATTAATACCCCTTAATCTCGATCTTGAAATAAAAGAGAACCGCTACCCAAATCTTCCTTCGTGTTGGGTCTAAGCGGTTCTTTCTTTTGTACCCTACTTTGGCCATATCCCAGGTTATCTTCGCCTCCGATATGACCACCTACTACTGCCATACCCTCGAAGACGCCTTGAAGAGAGCAAAAGCAGCCGGGAAAAAGCCTGGTTGTTTCTATGGAGGGATTGTCTTGAGGTCAGGGAAGAAGGGGTTTGCAATCTATCGGGAAGGGAAAGTGATTGAGCAGTATTCGGTTATTGGGAGATAGGCTTGTCGGTTTGAGAGAGAATCGGTATTTTTGTTCCAAGTAAAAACACTCGTTTATGAAAATAATATTCCTCGTTAAGTATACACTGCTTGTATGTTCTGTGCTATCATTGTGTGCCGGTTGCTCACAGGACAAAGAATCCCGCCTCATCGAAAAAGCAAGAAGTTCTGGTTTTTACAATGACTACCAGCAGTATCTTGTCCGGTTTCCCGACGGCGTGTATGTGGACGAAGCGTGTTCTGTCGTTCTAAGTTATTATGACAGCCTTTTTCGAACAACCAATGCTTATGAGGGTACCGATAGTAAGCAGTGGGTCCTAAGAAGGTTGTCGACCGTAAAGAAGGCAAATGAGGGGACGGAGACGGGTGAGAGGTTTTCTGCCTTGCTGGAGTCGTTAGTTTCGTTTGAGCGGAATGTTGCGTTGTCAAAGGATAACTATAGTTGTTGGGAGGCTTTTCTTTTAGTTACCCCCGAGGAGTTCCACGCCATTGCAGAAAGACATATTGATAGTCTGAACAGGACTCTGTTTGGAAACGAGGCACTCGGCTGGGAAACCGCAAGAAAGGCGAATACCTTGGATTATTATTTTAAGTACCTTGAATTGTATCCTGAAGGAGAGCATTCAAACTTAGCCAAGAAGAAAACAATTGATCTGAGGGTCGGCAATTGGTCCATGGATAAGTACGATGATTATCCTGCTGATTGGAATCGTGGAATTCCATCTGGTGATAGTTGGATAGACATAACCAACAGGACCGATAGCGAAATCGAATTACTGTTCAGCGGAAAGAAATCTTATTCCATTATTGTACCGGGACATGGGATAACTACTATTAAAGTAGAAAATGGCAATTATATGATGCGGATGTTTTCAAAAGAACAGTCTGTCTATGACATTTTTTCCAAGAAAGCTACTTTTACTGGCGGGACCTATTCCTATGAATGTTCCTTTACTAATAGGGATCTTGAACGGATTAAAAAATTGACTAATTCTAACTCTTATTAAGATATTATTAGTGTTAATAGGCAATGAAACGAATTTATAAATCCCTTTTTTGGTCATTAATAAGTATACTTACAGTTGCGACTATTGGCATTTTTATATGGAGACTGTTTAGTCTTCCCTTTGCTTCTTCACCAGAAGCGTTCGGAGTATTCGGCGATTACATCGGAGGCGTTTTCGGAGCAATAACCGGATTGGTGAGCGTCATATTTCTGTATCTTACCTATGGGAAGCAGATAGCTATTTTCAAAGAACAAAAGCGTCAAATCGAAGAACAACAATTTGAGAATAACTTCTTCCACCTTCTAGAAAATTTCATGTCATTACAGACTGGTATCCGTAGCAAGTCAAGCGAAACGGGAAATAAGAGTTATGTGGCTTATGCCAGAGGACTGATTGAAGAGGAAATAGATTCCATATGTGGCGCGAAAAATGCGTTGTCAACTTTTGAGGCCCTAGAAACCAGAACTAAAATTGACAAGTTGTATCAGGAGTTCTTCCCTCTTTCAGCTGACAATTTGGGCCATTATTTCCGCTCTCTTTACCACCTTCTAAAATACATCGAAAGCCATTGTAAGGGCACTAAACAAGATTACTCAGATTTAGTGCAGGCTCAGATGAACACTGATGAACTGTACTTGACATGCATCAATGGCTTAAGTAGCTATGGAAGAAAAAAACTATATCCTCTACTTAACAAATTCTCATTTCTTGAGAATCTTGCTATTGATGAGAATGAAAACATACGGAACCTCGTTTATTTCTTTTATCCCAACACGAAAAAAAAGAATATCACGGGAGAACGGAATAATGTGGTTGTAATTGCGGGGACAGAAGGAGTTGACAAAGGTAGGATTATGAAAAGACTTATATCCGAGCATATCACAGCCCGTGTTACATCTGTTCAAGCCATGCTCCTTAGCAGGAACAAGAACCCCAGGGAGTTGAGACAGAATCACGATACTATTAAGGAAATGATAGTAAAAACGCTTGATCCTGACGAGAATTATGTAATTTGCTGCAACTTTTGTCAGTTATATCCGGACGGCACAAATGAGCGTTTACCATTATCGCTCTATGAGGATCTTCACCCAATCGCTATAGTATTGATGGAGCCACTGATTGATCATATGATAGGTAGTATTCGCATAGACGAGAGAATAAACTTGGATAACACACAAGCTGAGCTATATTGGGAAAACGAGGAGACTACCGTTACTGATTATGCAGACGAAAAGAGCGTTCCTCTGTATCGATTTAGTGTAGAGGAAACAGATAAGGCGATCGAGAAGATAAAGCAATTGGTCGGTAATCAATAGTTATCAATCCTTCGTTCTCCCTCAAAAAAGAAAAACAAATAAAAAAAAGAACCGCTACCCATATCTTCCTTCATGTTGGGTCTAAGCGGTTCTTTGTTTTTATCATATATCCGGCTACATCAGAGGGGCGGGTTCGGCAATGATACAACTTGAGTGTCCTGCCTCTCCTTTCCCGGCTCCTGATGTTGTCCTGTCCTCTTCGGCTCAGGCATCAAGGGCTTTTTCTGGTGTCCGGATGTTGTTTATTTATAACGGTTTCTTTTCTACTATTAAGGTTTTAGTGGTCTTTAGGACGGTGCTGAGATGATGATTAAGCGCGGATCCAAAATAAGGGTCGTGAAGATGGATACTGCCGACGGAATGGACTGGATAATAAAACTCCAGCAATTAAACAACTCAAATAACGATTATGATATGAATGAATCCAACATTTTCTTTAATAGTTTCTCAACATCGAGAACAAGATTGAAACACGATTCTGCATTGTGACGCTTAAGCATATTCGTATGTGCAGCAGGATTTCGATACATCTGCCTAATACTGTCAATCTCCTGAGCATAGTCCAGTAAAATGGCTTCAATCTGAGAATAGCTTTTATTACTAAAAATGCAATGAGAAGCATAATCAAGTAGAATGCGTTTATTCTTAGCTATTTGTCCTGGTGTATCTTTCTTGTCATGGTACAGGCATAGGATGAAAGCAAAACTACCCATTGTAAACTTATCCAAGGGCAATGGTCTCTGATAAGTGCCTAAAAGGGGGGTCGGATAATTATGATAATCCTTATGGTACGTTTTATTCAAATACTCCAAATAGCCGGAGCAAAAGCGCCTGCTCATCTCTACCTCTAATGCCTTTGTCACAAGTAAACAAACGCCAGAATAGTCTAGGCAATTGTCCAAAAGAATCATATTGTTATACATAACTTTCGATGAAATCAAGAAGGTCTTTGAGGAATCGTCAAGCTTATTCCATGCGTCTTCTCCAAGTGATGCAATAAGTTTTCTTTTCTCCAATTCAAAAACCTTAGATTCATTATTCTCCTTTACTGAAGTTACAATTCTACTTGTGCATTCTTCTGTAAAGGCTTGCAGAATCCTATCTATCTCTGACTCCGAACCGGCCAGGTTAATTTGCTTCTCAACTAGAGACTGAAATGCGGACACTTGTTGACTGATTTCCTTTAAAGATTGCTGTATTTCACCAACCGCTATTTCAATTCTTTGTCCACGTTCATCAATACTGGAAAGCTGGGACGATAATCTGAGCAATAAATCTGATTGTTCGGCAAGCTTCTGAAGAAGAAGGTTTTGTGGTACTATCTTTCCTTGATCCACAAGCGACACTTCCGGAAAAGATAGGGTATCTTGAAGGGAGAAAAAACGACCTTTAATCTTGCCGAGGGTGCCATCGTGACAGTACTCTTTTTGGAACCAAATGAGAAAATAATCCATTGCATGGGCAAACTCCATAGTCATTTCGTGTGATACCTCACCTTCATGGACATGAACTGCCAAATTGCGATGTGAACGGATAATTCTTAGAAACTTTTGGCACTCAACAGGAAGGATATCATCTGCAATTCTTTGAAAAGCCCCTCCTCCCCGTGAGAAGATTTGGAGGACATGAACTACGCCCATCTCTGTATCAACACGCCCTAAATTATCAACTCCGTATCCCTTTTCAGTACAGATTAGCAATAAGATTTCCTCACAGATGCGACTGCCTCTACTAATTACAACATCATATAAATTAATATCGCTTGAAGAAGCAAGTTGAACGAGTCGTCTGTACTCCACCAATTCCTTTTGAAGATGGGCCAATCTAGTCAAATTATCCATAATGTAATCTATCACAATTATAAACTCTGAAAGAAAATCAAATATACGCCTTTTGGAGGAACTTTCCGAAAATAGAAACAAAAGCCTCTTCTCTATTTTGATTAAAAACCTCTTTATTTGCCGAACATCGTTGTCATCAGATTCTTTCTGGTCTTGTCCGTGATGGCGATATAGGGTTTCAGGGAATCGTAGTCCTCGTGACCGGTGAATGTCTGGCTTCATCTGTACCCCACCTTAGCACATCGACGGCCTACCTTTACCGCCGATATGACAACCTACTACTGCCCGAACATGGAAGAAGCGCTCCACCGTGCCAAGAAAGCGGGGCGAGAGCCAGGTTGTTACTTCGGCGGTATAACCCTAAGGAGCGGACGACGGGGATTTGCTGTGTATCGTAATTTACAGCAATACTCAATCCATTCACGGGCGGAATCATTGACGGCTTTCCAGTTCAGTCTAGGCGGTCAATTCTAGGAAAATGCGTATATTTGAGTATGAAAATCGAAGAAGCTATAGTCTTTGTCCTGGCATCCTCTAACCACGGGATGAAAATAGACCAGATTGCAAAGGAGATCAACGAGAAGGGCCTGTTCACGAGATGGGATAAGCAGCCGGTAGATGGAAGGATGATCTATGCCGTCGTTATGTACCACCCTGAAACCTTTGTGAAGTCAGATGGTCTAATACGGCTGATGATTTGAAAAAAGTCGGAAGGAATCAAAGCCCCAATATTGCTTTGCAGACAATGAAAATGCCGATTAAACTAGATAGCACAATGATAGTTACAACCGCCGGGATTGGTAGCTTAATATTGTCTTCTTCGACATCTTCAGTAATCGGCGACTTAACTCTTTTCTCGTATTCCTCAGGAG
>JAEEGL016441494.1_pt1 | contig 10923 bp, 8 predicted proteins | sample 9134231 | NCBI WGS metagenome assembly JAEEGL01 (sample SAMN16246548, study PRJNA631951) | gut metagenome | biome: gut microbiome; feature: rumen; material: fiber-attached | host: Bos | place: Iran: Karaj | collected 2018-10 | reverse complement strand
TTCAGTTGTGAAATCTCCCTCCAGGATGTGTTCGATCTTCGACCGCATAGCGATACCTTCCCATAGTCACAGATAGATACATTATATCAAAAAATGGTGCAAGAGCATAGAAAAAATCCCGGGTGACATGCCCGGGATTTTACGCATTTTTGTTTACATAGCTGATCAATTATATATTACGGGGAGATTCAAAGTGGATGTTTCCAGTTTATCTATACCACCGACAAAACTCTCTCTGATCAGTTTGTTCCCCTCCACTCTGTATGTATAATATCCAACAAAATCATATTCCGGAGCAACCCACCATTTTACCTGGGCATGATAGGTAAATGAAAAATAAAATTTCCCGTTCACCCCTTTTTTGATATCCTTCAAGGAAACGTTGTCGACAATTATGTCTACGCCTTCATCATCCGGGAAAATATAAAATCTATCGAGTGCATAAATGTCCTTCATGCATTCGCTGTAAACATCTTCCCAATTTGTTGCCTCAGCCTCTACTTCCGTGGACGATACTTCGTAGGCAGCATACTGCTTATACATACCGTCCTCAAATGCGATATCCACGTACTCAGTTGCGGTACAGGTATCCCACCAGTCTCTGTAGGAAGCACATTGGACTCCGTTTTCGTCCTGAATAAACAGCATTTCCGAATCCAGCAAGACCTTATCTCCGCCCACATCACCATACTTATACTGCGTTTCAAATTCTACACCTTCTACATCAACATAATAGTGCTCAATCTCACCAAAATGAAAAACCCCATATTGGCTGACAGTAAGGTCAGAATCACCATATTCATCTTCAGGATCCGCAAGCATAATCTTTCCGGGCCTATAAAGGTTTAAACTTTCGTCAACACACACCACCTCAAAGAATCCGTCGATATAATAGTCGGTATCATCAAATGAATAATCTCTGCAAACATCAGGGAATGCAGGCCCCAAAGAAGCATAAAGGCATAACCCGCTTCCATCGTTGATATACATTGCATCGTTAACAACCATATTCTCTTCTTTTGCCAGGTTGGAAACCAATTGCATTCTGTCTGAGGAATAATCATAACCGGCTGCAGATGAAATCGGCCTGATCAGCATCCTGGTTCGATCTCCGTTTTTCATCAATTCATTCAGAGATATTGCTCCAGGCAGCAAACTATTATAGTTTTCTTCGGAAATCGCCTCAGAAATAACCTGTCCGGATTCTAAATGTACTTCGTAAAATTCTTCGGAGCCATCTTCTTCATAAAATGTGAAATTCGGTAAGGTAGAATAGATTAAATAGCCTGTCTCCTCCTCATTAATGAGAAGGAAATATCTCTTGTTGACAGGGTCGTTTAATAGCTCCTGAATCTCACCGTTTACTTGATCAAAGATGACCAGTTCCGTATTATCGCAAAAATGATCGTAATAACAGGTTTCGATACCTTGCGGCTCCACAACTACAATCATTTCCTGATCGGCATCTCCATCCAAATTTACAAAATACGGATAGGCTTGCCGCTCTGAATAATGAGCATTAAAATACTCGACAAGAGGTGCACACTCAGACTCTAAATCAGACAAATCTTCAGTCTCTTTTTCCAATGTTGACTCTTCTATTGCGTCTTCCTTAGTTGCTTCCTGTGAAGATTCATCTACAGTTAATTCTGCATATTCCTGCAACTCCGTCTGCAGCTCAATCGTTTTAGCCTTCTTAATGGATTGGATCCCCCAAAAAAGGAGTACTGTAACCAGAAGCCCTCCGATTATGAGCGCTGCCACCGGCACTGATTTCTTTTTCATTTTATAAATCTCCGTTATCAAGGGGCTGCCTTTGTAATGTTAAACTGATTTGCCCTTCTTACTTACTGTACAAAGGTCTCATTAAAATTCTCTTCATGGGTATACTCATCCAGATTGCTGGTTACAAGCGCTTTATATAATTCATCCAATGAAACATACCCATAGTAATACCAACAAGCTGTATCCCATCCGGACCGGATATGAGAGTCGACTTTAACCTTAGCATAAGGAGTAGAATAGGAGGTTACGTCCACATTGACTTTTCCTTCCTCATCAACAGTCAGGTTGTTATAGTCGATAAACCAATAGATTTCGCTGGTTTGATCGAAGGAACCATTCTCATTGGAGATAAAGTTCCGCGCACTCACCTTGTACACCAAATACAGGTAATTCCGACTCATGGCATAAGTACTTTTGGGAATCAGGAGGCACTCACCTACGTAATCCAATGATACCAATTCTGATGATGAAGCCCAATCTTTCGCCACATATGCAGCATATACATCCTCAGCCTGAGCTTTCATCAACTCCAATGATTCCGCATCCAGCTCACTCAATTGATTAACATAGCTGATGAGTCCCGTAACTGTATATTCTTTTTCCAGCGCTTCCGGAACCTTCCCATATTTTTCTGCGTATTTCTTTACTTTACTTTTGTCAAACGTGATGACAACCTTATCACCATTGCTGAGTCCGCTGGATTTATTACAGCTAAAATCATAGTCCTGCAGCTCTACTCCGCCATACTTAAAGTACAGCTTACCATCAGGTGCAATCCCCTTAAACTCTACTTCCAACTCGGAAAAAGCATCAAAGGTGTCCAACTCTGTAAGACCGGTAACAGTATAGGAACCATCCTTATGCTTCTCCTGATAAACTACAAACGTTCCCAAGCTGTCATCAATATCCCAGGTATACGTCAGTTCTTCTCCATTGGCAAGGTCAGTATTCTTATCAAATCTGACATGAATTCTGCTTTCCATCACATCCACAGGCGTTTTGCCAGATAGGGACTTCCCATATTCAGCACTCCCCAGAGCAGTGAATTCGACCTTTTTCCCATAGTCTCTCTGAATTCCATCCCAATCAATTACGGCAGACACAGAACCATATCCGTCATACCCAGACGCCTCAAATGTTAGGTATTTGTCCAGTTTGATGACTTTGGCAGCCTTAGAAACAATACTTCCGAAAACAATTGTTCCCAACAGCAAACATCCACAAATAATCCATGCAATTTTGGGAAGTGCCTTGAGTTTTACAAGGATCTGATTCATTTTCTGCTTAGCTTCTTCTCCGGAAATGGCATTTTGAGAAGTGGAATTAACCATACTCGCCTGAAGCGGCTGCCCGCATTGTCTGCAAAACTTAGCTCCATCTTCATTTTCTGCACCACATTTTCCGCAATACATATACTGTCCTCCTAAAAATCAGTTACCATCTATCAGTAACATTTCCCACCGTAAAATCGTAAAAGTCCGTCAACCAAGTCAACTCTCCTCTACGTCTGGAGGTATAATCATCGTTTCGGATGATCTCAGCGATCTCATCCCGGTTAATCGTAATCAAACCGTTGAATGCACTCTCATTTCCATATATGTCCGTTTCACTGATCCGGTTAAACGCTGCCCTGTTCCAAATATCGGTCATCCCGTAATACGGAGAAACAAAATGTTCCGTTCGATAATACGTATATGGACTTACATGAGCCGTATACCAAAACTCATTTGTATCAGGATCCACGAAGTATTGCAAATATATAAACACCGGAAGTTCTGCGTTTACCATATCTTCTGTATATGGAAGATGATTTTCGGCGCTGGTAACATAGAGCGGCTCTCCAACAGATATCAGCCATCTGTCTAATGCATTTTTCCCGGATTCATCTCTGTCATTTTCATCAAGATTAGTATATCTCTCCCTTAATTCGCCAAGCGACAAATCCGGAATAACAGAACCAACCTCAAATCCCCAAGCCTTATCTTGATCTGTTGCAACTACTTTTCCGCCAAGTCCGCCTTCATAGTAGCCAAAATGGTATGCCAGGTATCCTTTCTTCAGTAATCTTTCCAGCAAAGGATCATCCAAATCCGGAATACCATCATCATCGGAGTCAGGGTAAAAGAATTTCCAAATCATATTGATATACTCCTGGCTTCCAACAAATCCATCGATTATATCATGTCTGGATTTTTCCCCGGAATCCAAGGCACTAACCCAATAAGACAGACCCTCTTCATCTGGATTGCGGTTAAAAAAGGTATGATACATGCAATCGACATATTCTGTATTTGACAGCCCCCCTTCGCGATTATGAAATTCCAACGATTCCAAAAAGCTATAAACCAAATCGGCAGGGGCGATCTCTCCAATAGCAATCTTAGTAGCCCAGTGTCGTTTCCCCTCAGGTTCAGCAGATCGGCCTAATGCTTCAACATAGAATCGCTCCACAAAATTACCAACAGCCGCTCCATCCAATCGAGAGATTTTTACATTCGGACAAGAATAGTTTCCCCGAGAAATCCCACTAGCCTCGCAAAGATTCGAAAACTCCTGAGAGTTAACAAATCCGGCAATCATCCAATCCAAAGGCATCCAATTTGTGGCATACTTTACCCATTCGGAAAACCCTGCCTCATCCGGCTCGCGATCCAGGAATGAGCGATATAGTAGTGTTACGAAGTCCTCATTGCTGATGGAGTTGTAAATGTCCGTAAACTCAGGGGAGTGTGCAAATCCGTATACAAAGGAGGCTCCATCAATCTCACCGGAAGCCAGTTTTGCAGCCCATCCTTCTTTTCCTTCCGGATCAGAAGGTCTGCCCAAAAAGCACTCATACATCCTCTCCACGAAGCCATAAATCTGCGGGGACGGTTCACCCACATAATGATCGCTCTCCATGGGCTCAATCGCCAAACTGCTGATAGTACTACTGAAAAACATTCCCAGAACAAGAGCGCAAGAAATCAAACATCGAAAGATCTTATTACCCATAGTTTTATCCCTCTTTCATCAGTCTTCCGAAGCAGTCTCCGTGGATGTAGCTTCCTTCAGTTTATTACCACACCCTACGCAAAACAGATTATCAGCCGGATTATTCGCTCCGCATTTCCCGCAAATACATACTCCATCCGGGACACTGTTTTGTGCAGGTGCTTCTGATCCACATTTTGTACAGAACTTATATTCTGCCAAGTTCACACTTCCACACTTTGCGCACGTCCATCCACCTGCCGGTTTCATCGGTAAAGCCGGATTCTTACCTGTCATCAGGAAATATAAAGATACAGCAGAAGCACCAATCAGTGCCAGCGACATTATGACATTCAATACAAATCCAAATTTCGTTTCCACTGTACAGTGATAGGAGGCAGCAAATTTCTCTGTGCCGCTCTTAAAGCCCATCAAAAGAAGGAAATCCGCAAACCCCATAGCACCAATAGCAATAGAAGATGCCATTTCGCTAATGGTCTTCCGAGCAACCACAATCAAAACAGCGATCGGGATGATCAGCAGGAATAAGAGAATAAATTTCGGATCAGAAATAGTTGTATCTTTTGTGCCATACCCGAAAGTAGCTCCGATTGCAGTGACATCCCTTGATTGGGACGCACAAGACACTGTAAAGCAGGGAATAAAATACCCAATGATCAAAACAAGGGATACTATACGAGTGACTAATTTAATATACTTTTTCATTATTTGTTCCTTTCTCCCATCTGTAGGGTTGAATCATAGCCTGTCCAAAAGTCTCAACACGTTTGCAGTAGCATTAATTGCACTACTTGTCCGAATCCCCTTAAGCGCCGCTGTCTGTGATTGCTGCTGAGCAAGGATCTGATCATTTGTTTGCTCAATTTTCCAACGATGAAGTTGCTCATCCAGCATTGTTAATGCCTGATTGATTGTCTCAGCTCGTCCGGCACTAACGATCTTTACCAAATAATCTGTAGCAAGCGGAAACCAATAATCATTCGGAATAACAGACATCGCTTCTGAATTATCGATTAATATTTTTGTCCCAAGTCCTTCCTCCGCATCTGCCTCAGCGATTTTTTGTTCATATACAGCGATATTCTTCTTTCGATATCGACTATTAATCACAACACTCGATACAATAAAAAGGATAACCGAAAAGCCAAACGTATTAATTTGAAAAATGACTGTTAAAGCATTTCCCAAATGTCTATAAACAAATGGCATTTCCAAAATCCACTCAATAATCGAAAACACTGCAACCGAAAGAAGACACCCTAAAATAATAGCGGTCCAGATCTTGTTTGTTTTTGCAATGGCATACTCTTTTTGAGCCTTTTCCCTCATCTGATTAGCATTCGAGTAATGCTGATATGACTGATTGCATATTTGATTTGCATTTACTAGTTTCTGCAACAATTCGTTCATTTATCTATCCTCCATAATCTAAGAAATCTGCAAGAACTACTTTACAATCACAATATAGCATCTGCTTTCCGCCATTCTGTAATATGGATATTACCCTCTCATATCCGGCTGTTTTTCCTGCTGATTCAAATAGGATAATTCCCATACATCTGCGTAAGTTCCCAGTGGATCCTCAGACAAAATACACATCAGCACAAAGCATTCATAAGGATGTGCAACATATAATTCTCCCATGTCACAATTCCTAAGAATGCAATTCATCTCGTCAACAAAAGTGATGTACCTGCCCTTGCTGTTTGCGAAATCATCTAGTCTCTGCGAATAAACAAAGAAACATAGCGTAATCAGATCAAACCTATTTACGTCCATTGCTCCGGACAAAATATCAGTAAGCCGTTGCCTGCTAAATCGTTTCCCATCAAATGAATCATTTAAACTGGAGGCTTTTCCTGGTGCAAGGTTTCCTTGTTTATTGATTGGAATCGCTGCGCTGATAACATGTTCAAGGTCAGCCGGTGTGATATCTTCCCTACGATACTGTTTCATGCCAGGCGATTTTCCATCTTCTGAAGCATCCGGTTCATTTAATAGCTTTGCCACCAGATCTCTGGACTGATCATATAATTCCAGGAAGGATTCCCTGGCTGTAACGCTGAAACCGCTTTTGTTGTCTTTGGTTTTCAGACCGGACAGAAAAGAAATCAAAATTGCATCATTTTCAATTGTTCCCATGCCTTCTCTGTAGCGAATAGTGCGATCCGAGAATAGTAACTTCATATCAACTTCATTCGCAGGTGTCTGCAGATAGGTAGCCCAAAGTGATTCATACTTTGGAAAAGTGTAGTGGTTCTTGTAGCAGTACCAGCAAATAACCTCAAAGGGATCTTTGGGATTGATCCCCTGTTCCCGAAGCGCTTTCTGCAAAAATTCATTAACATCATCGACACTCATCGCCAAGCCAAACCCCAGCAAAAAGACAACCTTTCGATTGACGGTTCGCTGCGTCAGCCAATTTTTTGAAAGAGCGCTTAGCTTTGCTGTGGTTTCACCAAAAGATTTTGGAGTCGCATTGTCAGCAAAGGAATCTTTTATAATCTGCTGATAGGTTTCCAAAGGAACATCTTCAAAGGGCTCTTGGAGTTGCGCTGCTTTATAGAGATACCTTTTTAAGAATTCTCCAAACGACAGAAACCGAACCTGGTTCTTGAGGGCCTGAAAAATCAGTTCAGAATCTTTCTCAAAAAAATATGAATTGTCTACAACATCATACAGTTGCTCCCAAGCATTAACCGTATAGTCGAGTCCGTCTTTATTCCAATCCATTTCAACCTCTACATTTACTCATCAAAAAACTGAGAACTGTGAATATTGCCTATTGAACAGTAATATTTCCAAATCCATATTTGGGTCCCGTCCAATTAAATTGAAATAAGAATTGTAATACCTCTCCCCCTTCAACATTCACTGAATAATGTTCCACATTTCCATACCCTTTTACAGGTATTTCCATAATGGTTACATCGTCCAAAATAATATATATTTTTCCATCATCCACACCGCTTCCATCAATATGCCCAAAATCAAATTCCAAAGTGTCATATTGGCCATTTAACTGGAAATAAGCATATGCTCCAGAAACGGTATTGTTACCTAACGAAAACCCATGGTCATATGTATTTCCTCCCATCTTCAATGGCGTTTCATTATAAGAAGATTTCTCAAAAGGGGTAAGTATATCCAGCAAATACTTAGGTCTGCTTTCTTCTACTTTATTCGCCTTATCTATCAAAACCTCATTTCCCGGGAATAAGGCTAATGCCTCATCCAATATCGAACTTGCCCCTTCGTAATCCTTTTCATCCAACAATGCATCCGCCCTGGCAACAACATTAATCGCATATAACGCTTCACATTGTCCCCGCAGAACAGTCATTTCCGGATCATCCGAAATGATTTCCAATCCGGCATCTAACTTATCAATTGCTTTAAGATAGTCTTCCTCATCTTTTAACTGATTGGCCAAATCAAGCACAGAAATTCGATAAGATTCTTCGTAACCGCCTATAACAGAGGTATAACTGTTTTCAAAACCCGGCTGCTCGGATGCTTTCCGCAAAATCAAGATTGCCGATGAATAATCCCCTGCTTTGGCATAAATATCCGCATCTGCCAATTTCTTGGAACAGACCTGGTTCTTATAAGCAAGTTGGTATTCTTCCAGTTTCTGTTTCAATATCTCCGAATCAGGGTATTCCAAAAGAGCATTTTCAATTTCCGAGGAAGCAGCAGAATAATCTCCGTTTTCTGCTAATAACTCCGCTGAATCGATTACCTCAGAGATTTCATCAGAGTTATCCTCTTCCATTACTTCTTCCGAAACAAAACCGGGTTCTGATTCATCAGAACTATCGACTGCAGTCACTTCCTGCAACGCATCACCCGATTTCAGGAATGGTAGTTTACCGGTAATTTGATCCTGATATCTTACTCCGAAGAAAACCGCAAAGCCTGTCATCACAGCAAGACCGCATAATACCACAGCCTTTCCGTGCTTTTTCTTATCACTTTTCTTTTCAGAAGATGACGTTTTCGCTTGAGGCTTAGATGTAGCGGTTTTCGTTCTCTGAGATAATTCATTCTCACGGATAAGCTGAGCCTTGTCCGAATCAACCAGAGTATTAATCAGAGCATTCTTGAACGCCGTCGGATTACTGAATCTTTTTTTCGGATCAGGATGGCATGCCGTAAGAATAACACTTGCCAACATGGAAGGAGCTTCACAAGGCAGCGGTAATAATTCTCCATCCAACCGTTTGCGCAAAGCTTCGCTCCGCTCTTGGGGCGTAAGAATCTGTTTCCCGGGATCAAGAAACGGAAGACGCTTTTTGTTTAAAAAGAAATACAGCACCAATCCCAGCGAATAAATGTCTACTGTTGCATCGTATTCCTTACTGCGCTCAACCTCCGGTGCCATGTAGTTGTATGTTCCCTTCATCGACAAACTGCCGGAAAAGTTCTCCATACTCCTGGCGATCCCAAAATCTCCCAGTTTGTAGTCTCCAAAGGAATTAACAAAGATATTCTCAGGCTTAATATCTCTATGGATCACGCCTTTTTGAGCACAGATCTCCAATGCACTGCATAGATCAGTACCCATTTTTACCACTTCGTCTGTAGACAGATTCTTGTCAGATACGAATTTGGCAAGTGGAGTGAGCAACTCCATTCGGATATAGATTTCCCAACCGATTCCTTCAGATTTTTCAATCACCTTATAATCTTCGACACTTACAATATTCTGAGTGCCTTTGAAGGTTTCCATCAATTGGATTTCATTAACAAAATCCGTCACCTGTCCTTCCAAAACCGTTTTTGATTCCTGATCAGACATTCCTTCCATGCGAAGCGTATCCAGTTCGGAATCTGCTTGCGGAATGTGAATTACTTTTATAGCAGCTTTGCTCTCTACCTGATGGTCAGATCTAACCGCTTCGTATACTTCACCGAATGATCCTTTCCCAATCAGTCTGACAATCTCCCACTCAGGCCATACGGTCTTAATCTTCTCGTTCATATCCATCCCCAACCTCCGGTATATTACGCACCTTTACTTTCTTTTCATTCTCTTACCATTACAAAAAACACGGCACAAAATGAGCGTAATATTATCTCTGCCCCCTTTTTCCAATGCATACTCCATCAAGCGATGGCCCGCAGTTTCAAAAGGAAGCTCCCCTATAACACTCTCCATCAATTCCACAGGGACCATATCCGTTAATCCGTCAGAGCACAATAAATAAATATCTCCATCAACAATTCGTTTTTTCGCAATATACGGTTCCGGACTATTCCCCGAACGTGGATATCCCAAATATTGCGTCAGCGGTGGCTTTACACCATAAGGCGCCGGTGAAATGTGATCAACAGAAATCTGAAGCAATTTATCATTTGAAAATTGAAATGCTTTAGAATCGCCCAGATTTAAGATCCCGATATCTTTTTTCCCAAAGCCTAAGAGAACCGCTGTTGTTCCTATAGATGCTAAGCCGTTCTTTTGTGCGTATTCATAAATGCTCTGATTAGAAGAAATAGCAAGATACTCAAGCAAAGGAAGAGTTTTTTTCTTTTTCTTACAGGCTGATGCAACACTCTTCACTGCAAGCAATGCTGCTATCTCTCCCTGTTCCTCCCCTCCCATTCCGTCAAAAACACCAAAAATCTGTGTTTCGCCTCCTAAGGGAACACATCCGGAAATCATTCCGTTACAGGAATCAAAACCCGGTCGATCAGCCTCTGAAGATATATCAAATTCAGGATTATAGATTCTTCCTTCGCATATATAATTGTCCTGATTGACAGACCTGCATTTTCCAACATGGCTGAGGCACAGATACTCTACCAAATAGCTCATCGGTTCACCTCCATCTCTGCCCCATACTCTACTACTCAAAGAGATCATTTCTGTAGTTTAGCTTTTACACCACGTTTTTTTGCACACAAAAAAGCCTCCGGCGGCAAGAATAGTCAATTCTCGCGCACGGCGGCCTATCATCCATAATCATAGATATATAAGTGAAAAAGGTTACACTAACACTTGCTTGCTTGCTTGCTTGCTTGCTTGCTTGCTTGCTTGCTTGCTTAAGGCTAGTCCTTTCCATCACTTTAGTCAAGTCCTCCAAAGAAATATTTAGATATATTATACACCAAATATATAATTATATAAATCTTGAATTT
>JAEEGL013854077.1_pt1 | contig 10923 bp, 7 predicted proteins | sample 9134231 | NCBI WGS metagenome assembly JAEEGL01 (sample SAMN16246548, study PRJNA631951) | gut metagenome | biome: gut microbiome; feature: rumen; material: fiber-attached | host: Bos | place: Iran: Karaj | collected 2018-10 | reverse complement strand
GGACTGACAGGCGGCAGCGCGGGCGCCTGCTCGTCGCTCTACGCCGCGCTGCAGAACGACTGCGAGCTGGGCATACGCGCCGTCTACGCGGCGTCTCCGCAGACCTCGCTCGACCCGAAGGAGACGCGTGAATGGATCCCGAATGCGAGCTATGGCGCCTACGCGTTCGGCTACGGCAGCTTTGACGCGTGGCTTGCCCACCGTGCAGAGTGTCTGCCGTGGATCGAGAAGTTCTCGCCGGCGGCGCTGCTGCGGGCCTGCACGGCGGCCAAGGCGCCGGCGTTCTTCTATTCCTGCGCGGCGGTTCCGGCCGGCGGGGCCCTGCCGAAGGATCCCACGCATGCCGGCATGTTCTGCGTCAAGTTCGAGGAAATATGCCGCGCAAAGGGCATCAGATGCGAAAAGGCTTCCCGCGAAGCGATCATCAAGGCTCTTGTTGACTGAAAAGGAGAAGGCACATGCATTCGCACGGCAAAGGCATTATCGCATCAGTCGCCCTGGGCTCGGTATTGTGTTCGTGCGCGGCGGAAATATCGTCGACCACGCTGAAGGCCGTCTTCGACGACGCCGGGAAAGGCCGCCTGGCGGCACTGCTCGACCGCCAGGGGCGGAACTACGTCTCGGTGCGCAACGTCCGTTCCCCGCTCTGGCAGGTGGAGTCCTGCAGAAAGGACTCCTTCGCCACGACGAAGATCGTTCGTGCAGACGAAGCGAAGAAGTATGCGGTCCGTGCGGTCGAAGGAGGTCTTGAATTCACGTGGGAAGACGTCGGCCCGACGGTGGAACGCGCCGTGGCCACGTTCCGTGCGAAGCCGGGCGATCCCTCGATCCGCTGCCGGATCACGGTGACGCCCAAGCCCGGCTGGGCGCTCGTGGAGACGCAGTTCCCGCGCGCGGCGTTGAACGAGTGCCTCGGCACTACGCCCACGGACGACGCGCTCGTGATGGGCACGGGCCACGGCGGCCTCGTGCGCTACCCGATGGATCCCCGTCGCGAATACTGGCGCAGCCGCCACGTGGGCCATTCGCCAGGCAACCTGGTGGCGCAGTTCGGCAGCTTCTTTGACGACCGGGGAGGACTCTACACGATGGCCGAGGACGCGGACGGCAACGAGAAGGAGCTGCTCATGGACCGCTGGTGGCGGGCGAAGCTGCCCGACGGCTCATTCCGCGAAGGCGATCTTCTGCTGCGCTGGAGCCGGTTCGAATATTCCGAGACGGCCGACGCCCAGCCGTACGACATCCTCCTGCGCGGCTTCGAGAATCCAGACGGCGAGGAGACGACCTGGTATGACGCCGCCGACATCTACAAGGCATGGGCGAAGAAGCAGTTCTGGTGCAAAAAGACGTTCCTGGAGAAGACGGATTTCCTGCCTCCGTGGACGCGCGACGCGCCCGTCGTCATGGAATTCAACCGCGCATGGTTCGACAGGCCCGCCTTCCTGAAGAAATGGCTTGACGAGTATTGGACGAAGAAGTTCCCTGGCGTGCCGTTGCTGAGCATCCTGATTGGCTGGGAACACCACGGCGATTGGATCACGACGGAATACTTTCCCGTCTATCCGAACGAGGAGACGTTCGCGGAGATGATGGGCTGGCTGAAGGCGGCGGGTGGCCATTTCTGGCCGTGGCCGGGCGGACACCACTGGAACGTGCAGGTGGGCAAAAAGGACGACGGTACCTTCCGCCTTGATTTCTCGAAGGGATTCTGGGAGCGCGCAGCTCCGCACGCCATTGTCAAGCCGGACGGGAACGTCCGCCTGGACAACCTCGTTTGGCTCGGCGGCGGCAATTCGGCCTCGATGTGTCCCGGCGATCCGTGGACCATCGACTGGTGGAACAAGGAGATCGCCTGCGAGCTCGTGAAGCGTGGTGCCGACCTCGTCCAGGCCGACCAGGACGTCGGCGCGCGCGTGCCGACCTGCTGGTCCACGAAGCACGGACACAAGCCCGGCCCCGGCCGCTGGCTGTTGCACGCACAGCGCCATCAGTTCGAGACGATGCTCGCGGAGATGCGCAAGATCAATCCCTACGCGATGTTCTCCTTCGAGGAGATGCACGAGTACTTCACCGACATCTACGCCTTCGCGGACTACCGCAACTGCCGCTGGCCCGGACCCGAGTGGGCCAGCGTGTACAACTACCTCTACCACGAGTACACGCCTCCTTTCCAGAGCGGTGCCGAGCAGTATTCGCGATGGCACTGGATGGCGTTCTGCGCGGCCGACGGGCAGATGCCGCGTCTGCCCATCGCCACGGACTACTACGACAAGGATCCGGGCAATCTCTTTCCGAACGGCGGATTCGAAGAACTGTGCCCGGGCGGACAGGGCGCGCGCTTCTGGGAGAAGCCGGACACGCACGAGATCGTAACCGGCAAGGTGCCCGAGGGTCGGCAGGCGCTCCGCGTCACGTCTAACGGCGCGCGGAAGCAGGTGGCGCGCAGCATCGCCATTGACACGTTCTGGAAGGAGGGGACTACCTACCGCGTCTCGGCCTGGCTGAAGGGCGAGAAGGACTATCGGCACAACGGGCTGATCGTCAGCGCCATCGCGCCGTGCAACGGAAAGTACAAGATCTTCGGCGGGTGTTCGTTGAAAGTTCCCTCCGCGCGCGAGGGATGGAAGCGTCTCTCGGGTGAATTTACGATCGAGAAGGGCGCGCAGAGCCTCCGCTTCATGCTGGACGTCTACGGCGGCACGTCGTTCCTGGCCGATGGCATCACGTTTGAGGAAAAGCTGCCGGATGGAACCTTCCGTCCTACGGTACGTACCCTCTCCGGCGACAAGAAGGCGATGCTCGCCTTTGCGGAGCGCTGGATCCAGATATACCGCGGCGAAGGGCGCAAGTGGCTCGCGCACGGGCGGCAGCTTCATCCGCCGAAGATCGAATGCTCGAGCGTGGCCTACCACGAGAACTTCCGCGGCAAGGAGATCGACAACGTCAAGCCGGTGGTCTTTGGTACGGCGTGGGAGGCGACGGACGGCACGCGCGCGCTGATGTTCGCGAACGCCACCGACTATCCGCAGGACGTTGCATATCGCTGGAAGGGGACCTGGACTCGCACCACCTTCAATCCGCACGAGCTGCGACTCGTTCCGGTCGAGCGGTAGGGCGCGAGGATGTTGTCTGGAATCGTCTAACCATCGGAGTTAAAGATCATGAAAAACACAGCGTATCTTCTGGCGGCAGCACTGGCGGCGTCCGCCGCCGCGGCCCAGATCGGAAACGGAGACCGCAAGGTCGAAGTCCTGGCCGTCTACTATCCGCACTGGCACGAATACCCAAAAGGGAACGAATGGTTCCACAAGGGATTCAACGAATGGGAGTTCGTGAAGAATACCAAACCGCGCGTGCCAGGCCAGAAGGTGCCGCTCCGCCCGCTCTACGGGTATCTGGACGGCAAGAATCCGTCGGACGTCGCCAAGGAGATCGACCTTGCGTCGAACGCCGGGATCGACGTGTTCCTCTTCGACTGGTACTGGTACGGCGGCGAGATGACGATGCAGGAGTCGTTGGAGCAGGGCTTCCTGCGCGCGCCCAACCGCATGAAGATGAAGTTCTGCCTGATGTGGTGCTACCACGACCGGGTGGACTCCTTCCGCGACGATCCGCGCGCGCCGAAGAGGATGCTCATGAAGCTGCCGCGCACGCCGGAGGATTTCCTGAACAACATCCGCTACTCGAAGAAGTTCTTCCACGAGCCGAACTACTGGATGCGGGACGGCAAGCCGTTCTTCTCCATCTACAGCGCGCCGCGCTTCGTCAAGGACATGGGCGGACCGGAGAAGACGAGGGCGCTGCTTGAGGAAGCGCGGAAGATCGCAATCGCGGACGGTCTTGCGGGAATCTACTTCCAGGGGATGAACCCCTGGAGCGCAGACGCCGCGAAGATACTCTCGGATGCGGGATTCGACTGCATCGGAAGCTACAACCTGGCCACCTGTCCGGCGGCGCTCGCATGCCAAAAGGACGGTACGTTCACCTTCGACTACTCCGAGATGCTTCCATGGCACCAGGAATCCTGGAAGCTGTATTCGTCGAACGCCACGGTGCCGTACATCCCGGCCGTCACCGCCGGACGCGACGTGACCATGCGCTGCCGGAACGAGGAGCCGTTCCCCTGGCGGACGGTACGCTACCCCTACGGCTACATCTGCCTGGGCAACACCCCGGACAAGTTCCAGGCGTTGCTGGAGTCCGCGAAGAAACACGTGGAAGCCGATCCGAAGAATCCCTGCGCAATCCTGATCTACGGATGGAACGAGTACACCGAGGGCGGCTACATCGCGCCCAACAACTTCGACGCCGACGGGGCACTACGCGCCGTGGCGGCGGTGTTCGGCCGCAAGCCGGCCGACGAGTACACCTACGTCAACCCGTCCACGAAACAGCTCTTCACCATTCCGTCCGCGACCTGCGAGAACGTGCCGTATGGCCCGCATCCCAAGCAGAAGGTGGACATCTTCCTGCCCAAGGGCGCGAACGGGCCACGCCCGGTGCTGGTGTACCTCCACGGCGGCGGCTGGAGCGGAGGCGCGATGGAGGACCACATCCTAGGCTCGTCGATCAAGATGCTGCTCGGCAAGGGCATCGCCGTCGTCGGCACAGGCTACCGCTACATCCGTGACGCGACGCGCGATGGCGTGAAGCCGCCCGTGATGGGGTGCCTGGACGACTGCGAGGCCGCGATCCGCTTCGTACAGTCGCATGCGCGCGAGTGGAACCTCGATCTCTCCCGCATGGCTCTGGCGGGCGGCAGCGCGGGCGCGTGCACGGCGCTCTACCTTGGCTTCAAGGACGACAACGCACTGAACATCCGCGCGCTCGCACCCGTCATCCCGCAGACGTCGATGGATCCGCAGGAGATGCGGGCGTGGATTCCTAACATTCGCTACGGCGCGCATGCGTTCGGCTACCGCAACTTCGACGACTGGCTGGCGCATCGCGCGGAATGCCTGGATGTCATCGAAAGGATTTCCCCTGCGGCGCTCCTGCGCAAGATCGATCCCGCGCGCGCGCCGCACGTCGTGTTCCAGGGAGGAGCCATGCCCAAGGCCGGCGAGCTGGCGAAGGATCCTACGCACTCGCCCGTGTTCATGGCTAAGTTCAAGGAAATAGCCGATGCGCGCGGCGTGAAATGCGAGATCGTCTCCGGGGCGCAGCCCTGCTTCGGGGCGGCATTTGTACGCCTTGCAGAGATACTTTCAAAATGAGCGGATTCATCCAGGAGACGCCAGAAGGCGTGGTCATCAGCGTGAGGGCGGCACCGCGTTCCTCGAGGGCCGGGATAGACGGCGTCGTGGGAGACGCTGTCAAGGTGCGTGTACGCAGCGCGCCCGTGGACGGCAAGGCCAACAAGGAGCTGATAGAGGTGCTGTCCGACGCGTTCGGGCTGCCAAAGTCGGCCGTTTCCTTTCGGAGCGGCGAGACGTCCAAGACGAAACGGATACTCTTGCGCGGCGCGACAAAAGAAACTATACTATCCCGCCTATGAACGACAAGACGCTTCAGGACCGGTATCTTCGCCGCATCCTCAATTCCAAAGTCTACGACGTGGCCATGGAAAGCCCGCTTGAGGAGGCGCGGACGCTCTCTCGCAAGTTGGGCAACCTTTTTCTCCTGAAGCGAGAGGACCTCCAGTGCGTCCATTCCTTCAAGCTCAGAGGCGCCTACAACAAGATGTCGCAGCTGCCGCGCGAGGCGCTGGAGAAGGGGGTTCTGGCCGCTTCCGCTGGCAATCACGCGCAGGGCGTTGCGCTCAGCGCGCAACGTCTCAGGTGCAAGGCGACCATCGTCATGCCCGTGACGACGCCAGAGATCAAGATCGCCTCGGTCAAGAGTCTTGGCGCTTCGATCGTGCTTTCCGGCGACTCCTATTCCGACGCCGCCGCCAAGGCCGAGCAGCTTGTGCGCGAGAAGGGCTACACGTTCATTCCGCCGTACGACGACCCTGATGTGATCGCCGGACAGGGGACCGTGGCGATGGAGATCCTGCGGCAGAATCCAGGTCCGCTTGACGCGGTCTTCGTTCCCGTGGGCGGCGGCGGATTCGCGGCTGGAGTGGCGGTCTACGTCAAGGCGGTCCGTCCGCAGGTGAAGGTCTACGGCGTGGAGCCGGTCGACTCGGACTGCATGGACCGCTCGATAAGGGCAGGGCGGCGGATCGAGCTGCCGGAAGTAGGCCTGTTCGCCGACGGCGTGGCGGTCAAGAAGCCGGGCAAGATAACCTTCGACCTCTGCCGCCGCTTCCTGGACGGGATTGTGCGCGTCTCTACGGATGAGACTTGCGCGGCGATAAAGGACATCTTTGACGCGACGCGCGCCATCTGCGAGCCTGCCGGCGCCCTCGCGCTTGCGGCGGCGAAGCAGATGGCCGCGAAGAAGGGGAGAAGGGGCGAGACGTACGCCTGCATCATCTCCGGCGCAAACATGAACTTCGACCGCATCCGCTTCGTCTCGGAGCAGACCGAGATCGGCGAGAAGCGCGAGGCAATTCTCGAGTGCCGCATCCCAGAGGTACGAGGCGCGTTCAAGGAGTTCATACGCCGCCTTGGGAAGCGGAACATAACGGAGTTCAACTACCGCTACTTCGATCCGAACAAGGCGTACGTGTTCGTCGGCATCTCCGTGGCCGACCGCTCCGAGACGCGGCGCATCGTGGAGCATCTGGCGGCGGCCAAGATCGGGACGATAGACCTCTCGGACGACGAACTCGCCAAAGAGCACATCCGGCACATGGTGGGAGGCCACACGCAGGGCATACACGACGAGGTGGCGTACACCTTCGAGTTCCCCGAGCGTCCCGGGGCGCTCATGGACTTCCTAGAGGCGATATCGAACAGGTGGAACATCACCCTCTTCCACTACCGCAATCACGGCGCGGACCACGGGAAGGTGCTCGTGGGACTCCAGGTACCGCCGCGCGAGCGCAAGGAGTTCACGCGGACCCTCAAGGCTCTTGGCTACGCGTTCAGGGACGTGTCGTCCAATCCCGCCTACAGGCTCTTCCTCGGCAATCGCGGCTGAGGATGATCATCCGTTCCGGTGCTTGCCTCGGCACTCGCTGCAGAAGAAGTCAAGGCCGGCCCACGTCGTCTCCTCCACCCGTCCGCACTGCTTGCAGGTTCTGGGCTTGACTTCGCGCACGAGGCGCATCTCGCTCGCGTGGTCGTCAAGGTATATGGGGTCGAAGTCGGAGACCCTGCTCTTCCAGACAAGCGAAGTGCCAATGGCTGGCTGCGAGCCATCCGGCCTATGAATGCTTACCACCTGGACTCGCTTGCCCAGCAGGCGCACGCGCCGGAGAACTGGGGCGTACACCGGATCGTCGCTTGCCAGGATCACTATGTCGTAGGCGGTGGGCATCGCCGCGTAGAAGAGCATCGTGGACGCCAGCGACATGCATATCCACGCGTCGTCGGCGCGGTTGTCGCCGCCAACCTCCACCTCGTGGATGTCTATCTCGTAGTGGCACGACTTCTCGAGGAAATCGTAGAAGGACCGCTGCTTCGCCGTGTTGAAGCCAGAGCGGGAGGAGGGAATTGTGCCGAAGTAGTTGGTTCTCACAAGCGACACGTCCTCGTCGAGAGCGTTGGCCACGTCTTCGCACAGGATCTTGGGAAGTCGGGCGTAGTCGATCTCGAAGTTTTCTTCGCCTAATTTCGCGAAGAGGGTTGGACGGCTGCGGTACAGCCAGCTGCCGTCGATGAATATCATTGCCTTTTGAGCCATGTTGGTCTCCGCCTTTGTGGTTTAGTATTTTATGGTGACTGCTGTTCGATCAGAAACGGTATGGAATTCTCGGAATCCGCGCCGACCTCAAGCGACTCCGTCTTTATCGTCTGCACCGGCGCTTTCGGCTTCTGCTCGGCTGGCGGCTTTGCAGCTTCAGGAGCGGTTGGCGGCGTCGGCTTTGGGGTAGGGGCCACCACCTGCTTGGGAGGCGCGGCCTCGGGCTTTGGCGCTGCAGCCGTAGTCGGCTTGGGGGCCGCTTGTTGAGGCTTTGGAGCTGCAGCCGCAGTCGGCTTGGAGGCCGCCGGTTGAGGCTTTGGAGCTGCAGCCTGGGGCTTTGGCGACGCGGTCGGTGCAGGCTTGGCGGCGTCAGGAGTAGGCTTGGGCTTTGCCTCGGCAGGCTTTGGCGATTCTGTCTTCTTCCTGTTCTTTACGATATCCTGCAGATCATCATCATCCTGGCTGAAATAGTCGATAGGCTTGAGGCTGTCCAGAGACTTCGCGGCTGGCTTGGAAGGGGATTGCCCCTGGCTGGCGGGTTTGGCGACCGATGGTTCTTGCTTTGCGACTGGCTGCGCATGTTGTGCGGGTCTGGCGACAGGTTGTGCAGGTCTGGCGACAGGAGGAGGAGGCTCTGGATTTGCGACCGGAGGTGCGGGAGGCGGCAAGTTCTTCCTTGCATCCTCTGCCGCATAATATTCGGGATAGAGACGACGGCGATGCTTCTCGATTTCGGCCTGCCTCTGTTTCTCAATCTCGGCCTGCTTGAGCTTCTCCTGCGCTTCCTTGAGGCGTACGCGTTCAGCCTCAAGCGCCTCTGTCTGCTTCTTCAGCTCTTCACGGATTCGCTGCGTTTCCGCGCTCTCGGCAGCGGACACCTGAACCGGCGCGGGTGCAGCCGTGGTCACGACTACAGGGGCTGGGGCCACAGGCTGCGGCTGCCTGGATGCCGCCAGGGCGCTCATGAGCGTCTCGATCTTCTCCAGGACCGGTTTCATCATGGCTTCCTGCGACTGCTGCACCGGCTGCACAATCGGCTGCGGTGCCGGAGACTGGACGTTTACCACTGGCTGAACGGGCTGGACGGGCTGCTGCTTCTCACGAAGGACAACGTCGAGCAACCTGTCGGAAAGCGCCTGATTGCGGCTGATCACGGTCATTACGACCACTGTGAAGGTTATTACTACGACGATCAGCAGAGTTATGAAGAATATCGACAATCCTAGCATCCGTTTGCGTGCCTTTGCCTGCTCCGCATCGATGTATTCCTGAAATGCCTTCAACACGGGGAATTCGGTTGCTGAACTCGCCTGGCCGAAAATGCTGACAGCCGTCGCATTCTGGTTGGGTATTTCGTCCGAGCCATTTATTTGATCGTTCATACGAATCCTAGAATATTTTCTGGTGTAAGGACAGCAAACAGCCGAATTTTAACAAGTCCTGGCGCAAACCGCAAGGGGAATCTCAAAAATCCATGCTTTTCGCATAATGGAGGTTATGTAAACTACGATTGGGTTCTGGCCAGACCGTTCTTGCGGGCGACGATATATGTGCAGACATTGTCCCCTGTCACGTTGCAGCATGTCTCGAACATGTCCAGGAGCGGGTTTATGCCCAGCGCGAGAGCTACTATGAGCGTAACCTGGTCTGGGGTCAGACCCATGTTCTCGAGGACCATGAAAAGAAGGAAGACGGATCCGCCTGGAATTCCGCCAGCCCCAATGGACGCGAACATGATGGAGAGGCACAGCGTCGCGATCTGGACCAGGGAGAGGTCGTGCCCGAACATGTTGGCGGCGAGAATCACGAACACGGGCAGGTGCACGCATACGCCGTCCATGTTCACGGTGGCGCCCATCGGCAGGGAGAAGCTCGAGAGAGCCCGGTCAACGCCAAGCCTGTCCATGACGGCGAAAGAAACCGGCAAGGTTGCGGCCGACGAACGCGTGACGAACGCGGTAAGGATCGCGTCTCGAAGGCGCAGCAGGATCCTGTAGGGATTCTCCCGGCAGAACAGCGCGATCGCCAGCGGGTATACGACGAGGATCATCGCCAGGACGCCCACCACCACGCAAAGCGTTATGCGCACGTACGGACCGAACAGGAGCGTACCGTTCACGGCGAAGTTTGTGACGGAAAGCGCAAACACGCCAATCGGGAAATAGTGGACGACCCAGTCTATCAGCTTGAAAGAGACGCGCTGCGCGCCATCGACGATCCTGAGGAGCGACTCGATGGCCCTCACCGTCTCGGCATCCTTGTCGGCAAGTGCGTCCAGCAGGCTGCGCGCAGCAAGGCCAAAGGCTATGGCGAACACGATCACTGGCAGGAACTGTCCGTTGGCGAGCGCTGAGAAAGGATTCTGGAAAAGACCGACGATAAATTCCGCCACCGTGCCGGACGTGGCGCTTCCGGCCATCGCCCTGGCGCCTGCCAGATGTCCGGCCGCAACGGAATCAGCCCCCTTCATCGCCGGATTCAGCAGATACGCCAGAACCACGCCGAAGACCGTCGCGAAGAGCGATGTGGCCACATACCAGAGAATGACGGATCCGCCGACACGTCCCGACCTTCTGAGCGGCATCGCGGCCGCGCCGACTATCAGGGAGAAAAGTATTATGGGATACACCACGGCCTTGAGCATCGCGATCAGCACTGAGCCGAAAGGCGCAACGTACGGCAGTATCCTTCTGGTCGTTTCGGGGGAACAGGATTCAGAGAGCAGCAGGCCTACTGCCGTGCCGGCCACAAAGCCGAAGATTATCCAGGCTACGAGTGGAATCCTTTTTCGCATGTCCTTTTCCCGTTCGCTATCCTTGCGGAGGCGAATTATACCATAAACGACCGTAATGCGGCATTGATACTTCGGCGGCGAGATTGTATAATGAGTGGCGTGAAATACGGCGGTTCAGAGCCTTTGGCCGCGCGGATGCGTCCGCGCACGCTGGGCGAGGTTGCGGGCCAGGAGCACATCCTGGGCCCGGGCAAGCTGCTCCGCCGCGTGATCGAGGCGGACAGGCTGACAAACATCATCCTGTTCGGTCCGCCCGGGTGCGGAAAGACTACGCTCGCAGAGGTGATAGCTAAGACGACGGAGCGCAACTTCGTGCGGTGCTCGGGAGTGATCTCCAACGTCGCCGAGATACGCAAGGTCTGCGAGCGCGCGCGGAACGAGCTGGGCGGCATGGG
>JAEEGL013700889.1_pt1 | contig 10923 bp, 7 predicted proteins | sample 9134231 | NCBI WGS metagenome assembly JAEEGL01 (sample SAMN16246548, study PRJNA631951) | gut metagenome | biome: gut microbiome; feature: rumen; material: fiber-attached | host: Bos | place: Iran: Karaj | collected 2018-10 | reverse complement strand
GATCCGGCTGGGCATATTGGCCTTAATCAGCCCGGTGATAACGTCTACGGACGGTCTCTGCGTGGCTATGATCAGGTGAATCCCCGCCGCTCTGGCCAGCTGTGCGAGGCGGCAGATCGACTCTTCCACTTCACCGGCGGCTACCATCATCAGGTCGGCCAGCTCATCCACAATAATCAGAAGCTGAGGCAGTTGTCTCATTTCGGTATCCGGATCCGAACGAGCCGCCTGGACGGCAACTTCATTGTATCCTTTAAGATCGCGCACTTTTGCATCCGCAAATTTGCGGTAACGATCATTCATTTCGGCAACCGCCCACGCCAGTGCCGTAGCAGCCTTCTTCGGCTCAGTAACCACCGGGATCATCAGGTGCGGAATTCCGTTGTATACAGAAAGCTCCACGATCTTCGGGTCAATCATGATCATCTTGACTTCTTCCGGGGTAGCCTTGAACAGGATTCCCATTATGATCGTGTTAATGCAGACCGACTTGCCGGAACCGGTTGCGCCAGCAATAAGCATATGCGGCATTTTGGCAATATCGGACACCACCGGCTTTCCGGCGATGTCTTTGCCGACCGGAAATGCCATGCGGCTTTTGAAATTACGGAATTCAGCGGATTCCAGAATATCCCGGAGTGTAACGCCGGAGTTTTCCGAATTCGGAACTTCGATTCCGATTGCGCTTTTTCCCGGTATCGGCGCTTCAATCCTGATATCCGTCGCAGCAAGGTGCATCTTGATATCGTCCTGCAGGGATACGATCTTACTTACTTTGACGCCCTGTTCAGGCAGCAGTTCGTACCGGGTGACCGCCGGTCCGCGGCTGATATCGGTAATCGTAACATTAACGCCGAACATCCTGAGTGTTTCTTCCAGTCTGAGCGCCGTATTCTTGAGATCCATTTCCGCTTCAACGGAATTGACGGACTCGCCTTTCTTCAGAAGATCGAGCCGTGGATATACATACGCAGACTGTTTCTTCCTGTCCTGTACGCGGCCGGCCGGGCGGGCGGAGGATCTGTCAGTCTCTTTTGCCTGCGCCGCATGGGATTCCGCTTCTGCTGTCCTTTCAGTATGAAGGGCAATGTCGTGATCCACAAAAAACGGCGTTCTTTCTTCAGGCTGGGCCGGGATGGGCTCTTCTGCAGGTATTGTTTCCGTATGATATGTATCCGCAGCAGGAACTTCCTCCATCGGACCGGTGTCCGCTGAAACCGGTTCTGTGCGGTGAACGGACACTGAAGAAACTTCTTCCGTATATGTTAAGTCTTCGGAAGCCGGTGAAACCGGTTCCTCTGAATGCGGGATTACCGAAGGAAGCGGCTCTTCGCCGTAATCATTCGGGATCCGGTTCACTTCGACGGTCGGTTCAACATATTTATCTGAAATACCGGCATATCCGGAAGACTCAGGATTCACATCCGGCACAGGAATCGTGCCCGTACCCTGATAGATAACTTCATGAATATCGTTCGGGATTTCATTCTGCTCAGGATTACTCCCGGATATTTCAGCAATATCAGACTGTGTTTCCGGTTCGCCCGCATCTTCTTCCGGTCTGGGGACAAGCGTCTCTATAGAAACGCCGCGTTTATATCTGCTTTTCCGGAATGAATCGATTTTCTTCCTGGGATGAAGACTGAAACGATTCCTGGCATCCCTGTAAGCGTCTTCTTCCGTATAAGGCTCGTCATACGGCTCGTCGAAAGGCGCAGCATATTCCGGAGCGAATTCATCCTGTGCTTCTTCCGGATAATCAGCATATCCTTCCGAATCGGCATAAGCGTTGTAAAGATCATCCTCCGTACCGTCATCATATCTAGCCCGGCGTTCTTCAGCGCGCGCCCTGGCCTGTGCAGCCGAATCACGGATCCTGTTCCGCCCTTCGGTATACAGGTCTTCCAGTGATTTTCGGGTCAGGCATAAAATGCTGATTAAAGTGATAACAATCAGGATCAGGACCGTACCGGCCGTCTTGAAAAGACGGTAAAGCAGAAAAGTAACTGAGCCTGCCAGAACACCGCCGCCGTTTCTTCCTTCTGAACAACGCCTGTATATCTCTGCTGCCGAATAACGGGAAGCATCTGTCAGTCCGGCATCAAAAAGTTCGAATATGACCGAAATGACAAAAATCAGCGCCAGAATAGCCCCGACTTTCATCCCGATCCAGGGGATATCCCGGTTGGAAGTAGAGAATACGAACAGCAGGAAGGCAATCAGCGGCAGAATGTATGAAACCAGCCCGAACAGTCCGAACTGGACACTGCTGCAGAATTCACCGGCTGCACCCATAAGGCCGAAATTGGAAAGCAGCAGGAAGACCATCACGGCAAACGTGACAATGATCATAAGATCCCTGGAAACAATTCCGCCTCTTTCTTCATAAACCTGTATGTCCCGGGTTTTTGCCGCCGGTTTGCGTGCAGAAGACTTCCGTCCGGTTGAAGCGGACGAAGTCCGGCTGCTTCTGCGTCCCGCCGGGGATGCTGCTGTTTTCCTGGTTTGTCCTTTCTTTTCAGCCATGTTCCTGTAACCTATTCCAGATCAAAATCATCCGTTTCAGCTGTAATGATATCAAAATCATCTTCCGGATTCTCCGGAAGGTCGAAATCATCCTGCCTGTGTTTTCTTTTCTTCGGCAGGGGAAGCGGGTTCTCGATGGGGATAAACCCTGCTTCCTTTTTCACCTCATTCTTCGGGTTCATCCCAGTTATGAGAGACGGCCTGGACAGCGTCGTCTTCGTCCAGGATATCCAGGATCCTGCGGATTTCCTTGACAGCGGTTTCGCTGGTCAGCGTTACATAATTCTGCGGGATTTTCGTAACTTCGGCGGAAGCGGCGGTGATGCCCTGTTCCTTCAGTGCGTCGTAAACGGCGTCAAAGTCATCGGGCGCCGTCAGGATTTCATAACTGTCCTCTTCTTCCCTGAAATCGTCCGCACCGGCATCCAGAGCGATCATCATAAGATCATCGGCAGTCATTTCGCATTCTTCTTTATCAATAAGGATCTGGCCTTTTTCGTCAAACATGAACGATACACAGCCGGGAGTCCCGATATTGCCGTTCCCTTTTGCAAATGCGGCACGGACATTGGCCGCGGTGCGGTTGGTATTGTCAGTCAGCGTTTCCACGATAACTGCGATTCCGCTCGGGCCGTAACCTTCGTAGGTATTGTACTGGTAATTGACGTTGCCGGCATCGCCCGCCGCCTTCTTGATACCGCGGTCGATCGTATCGTTGGGCATATTGTTGGCTTTCGCTTTTTCAATAACTTTTGCCAGTTTATAGTTGTTGGACGGATCCGGTCCGCCTTCTTTTACTGCAACCGCGATTTCACGTCCGATAATGGTGAAAATCTTCCCCCTGGCGGCATCGTTCTTTTCTTTTTTGTGCTTGATATTGGCAAATTTGGAATGTCCTGACATTGTAACCTCCTTAACTGAATCTGCGATTATATGTCATTCCGGATCCCGTAAACGGTTCCGGCTTTCTTACCGCTCATTATATAAACCCGCGGGATCCGGTTGCCGATCAGGCAGGCGAACTCGTAATTGAAGCGGCCGCACAGCGCGGAAAGAGTTTCCATCCGGATTTCCTGGCCGCCGTCTTTTCCGATCAGCACGACAGTATCGCCTTCCGACGCTTCCGGTATATCTGTCACGTCGACCATCATCTGGTCCATGCAGACACGGCCGAGAATCGGCGCCTTCTTTCCGTGTATGAGGCAGAAGCCTTTTGATGAAAGCCCTCTCGGATACCCGTCAGCGTAACCGATCGGAAGCGTGGCGATCCGCATCGTTCCGGGTGCCGTGAAGGTGCCGCCGTAACTGACAGCGCTTCCTGCCGGTATATCTTTAATAAATACAATTTTCGTATAAAGCGACATTACAGGCAGGATCCCGGAAGCCGCCGGACTCATCCGGTCGTCAGGCAACAGTCCGTAGCCGATGATGCCGCTCCTGACCAGATTCAGGCGGCAGGCGTCCGGATGCGCGAGAATTGCCGCGGAATTAGCGCAATGGACGAGCGGTATTTTCCGGCCTGTCTCTTTTCTGATACGTTCCTCGAACGCCGTAAAAAGTTCTAACTGGCGGACAGTGGGGGCCGGATCCTCCTCATCTGCTTTCGCGAAATGAGTAAAGAGCCCTTCCACGTCGATGCCGGGAAGACTGAACGCTCTCCTGACGAAGTCAAGGCCGCTGTCATCCGGACGGACTCCGATCCTGTTCATCCCGGTATCGACCGCGATATGGATATGACAGGGTATCCCGGTCCGTACAGCGGTATCCGACAATTCGTTCAGCATATCTTCGCGGAACACAGCCGGCCTGATTGCTTCCCGGATAAGCGCCTCATAACAATATGGAAACGTATAGCCGAGTATCAGGATCGGTTTTTTGATCCCTGCACTTCGAAGCTGTGCTGCTTCTTCAAAGGCCGCTACTGCATGCCCCCACAGGAACGGGAGTTTTTCAGTTTCAACAGCAATCGGAACCGCGCCGTGGCCATACCCGTCTGATTTGATCACATTGATGATTCCGGTGTTTTCAGGAATCCGGGATTTCAGTGATTCCAGGTTTGAAATGAGCGCGTCGAGAGAAATCTCGGCCCATGCCCTGTCAGTCCCGCGAACCCCCCTGTAATCCTCCGGAATACCGGCTTCTTTTCCGTAATAATTGTTGGTGTCCATGATTCATAATCCTGTCATCTGTTTAATATCAAAGCAGCCGCCTGCGGCAGGTCAGAGGCAATAACCCCGCGTTCTCCTGAGATTTCCGCACATTTACGCCCGGCCAGCCCGTGAACAAAAACTGCGCATACGGCAGCTTTGTAAGGATCCTTTTCGGACGCGGAAAACGCAGCCGCAAGACCTGCGAGGACGTCGCCGCTGCCTGCAGTGGAAAGAGCGCTGCTACCGGAAAGATTCAGGTAAACCGGAGGCCGCGCATTGTCCCGGCAGGGCGCAACAACCAGTGTCCTTGCATCCTTGGCCGCGACGTATGCCCGGAATTTGTCGGAAATCCCGCACGCAGCCGATAAAAGATCTTTCTTTACAATCTCAGGCGCAGTCCCGCAGAGAGCCGCGAGTTCGCCGGGATGGGGCGTCAGAATCAGCGGAACGTCCGCTTCTCTCTCACAAAGGAGCCTGTCCAGTGACGGATCCGCGGAAACGAGGTTCAGCGCGTCTGCATCCAGAATTACCGGCCGCTTATTCTGAAAAGCTTTTTGCAGCAGGCGATAAAGCCGTTTCCCTGCCTTTTCGGAACGGCCGGCACCAGGACCCATGACAAAAACGTCGGCCCATTCTGCCAGCGCGTCTTCATCCGGAATCTGCTCATCCTCACCGGAATAGGAACTGTAAAGCGCTTCGGGAAGAAGCGTCTGGATAATCTCCCGGTTTTTATCCTCCGCGACAATCCTGACCATTCCGGCTCCGCAGCGGAGCGCGGCTGAAGCCGTGAACACGGCGGCGCCCGCCATTCCGGATGCGCCTCCGTACACAAGGATCCTTCCGAAGGTTTTCTTATTGCCGGATTCATCTCTCGGTGAAAGGCAGAGAGACTCCGCTCCTTTTCCGGGGTCCAGTGTCCAGAAAAGGATGCCTTCCGGGTTTCTCAGATAAATCCCGATATCCGATACGGAAAGCTTCCCGCAGTAAGCCGCGCCCGGAAACAAATAATGACCTCTTTTGGCATAGCCGAACGTCACTGTCATGTCTGCGCGTACGGCTCCGTCGGAAACGGTTCCGTCGTCAGATGAGACACCGGAAGGAATATCGGCGGAAATCACAGTACAGCCGTACGATTTCAGCAGGTTAATCATGCCGGCAGCCTGCATAAGTCCGGATCTTAATGCGCCTTTCATTCCGGTTCCGCAAAGCGCATCGATTACGACGGCAGGACAAAACGCTTCCTTAATCCCGTCCGCCGACTGCGGAAAAGGACAGATTTCAAAGCCCATATTGCGAAGAATCAGGGCTTGTTTTTCAAACTGACTGTTTTCTCTGTACCCGTGATCGGCATAGAAACGAACCCGGTATCCCCTGTCCAGAAGAAGCCGTCCGGCGGCAAGCCCGTCAGCGCCGTTGTTGCCTTTGCCGGAAAAAACGATAAAACAGTCTGTTCCTGCCGAAGCCGCACATTTCTCAGCCGAATCCGCAAGACAAAGCGCTGCTTTTTCCATCAGGACAGCCTCAGGAATTCCCAGGCACTCACTGGTATAGCGGTCTGCTTCACGCATCTGCGACGACGTCAGGATATACTGTCCCGAAGTCGGAAACCATTCATCTGATACGAGTGTTTCGGTTTTCATTTCCCTTCGTATTCCGTACCCATGCTCTGGAGATTGTAGGACAGCTTCATCAGGGAATCCAGCATATGTACATTTTCCACCCTGATGTTCTGAGGTACGTGGAGATCAATGTGCGCAAAATTCCAGATTCCTTTAATGTGGCATTCAGTCAGGATCTCCGCCGTCTTCACCGCCTCCGTCCTGGGGACGGTCAGCGCCGCCATATCGATATTGTGTGTCTTTACAAACTCCTTCAGGTCTTCCATCGGATAAATTCTGGTATTCCCGATGGTTCTGCCGATAACAGCCGGATCAATATCAAAAGCACCCCGGAACACAAAAGGCATGTCTTTTCCGTTAATATATCCGACAATTGCCTGTCCGAGCTTCCCTGCCCCGACCAGGATCATGTCATGTTTCTGGTGGCATCCCAGAAGATTGCCGATTTCCTGCTGGAGATAAGGTACATTATAACCATATCCCTGCTGGCCGAAGCCGCCGAAATGATTCAGGTCCTGACGGATCTGGGAAGCCGTTACATGCATCAGCTCGCTGAGTTCCCTTGAGGAAATCCGTTCGATTCCCTGGTCCTTCAGTTCCCCGAGATATCGGTAATATCTGGGCAGTCGGCTGATTACTGCCTGAGAGATATCTTTATCATTCATCACACATCAATACCCTTTCTGGATGGAATAAATCTATAATATTATAAAGATTTGTTAAAACATTGTCAAATAACTGGAGGCCATTCCGGAGGGGTTCTCGGTTGACTTTCTCCGGGCTCAACGATAATCTATTTCCTATGGAATTAGCCTGTCATCATCTCACCAAAACATTTCCGACAGGGACCGTACTGAACGACGTTACCTTCCGGATCGATAAAGGAGAAAAAACAGCGTTGATCGGCAACAACGGGGCCGGAAAAACAACGCTGTTAAAGCTTATTACAGGCGAAATGCAGCCTGACGAAGGCACGGTTGCTCTTTCCAGGGATATTACGGTCGGATACCTGCGGCAGAACCAGGGACTCTCTTCTTCCTTGTCCGTTTATGAAGAAGTGCTGCTCTCCAAAAAAAACCTGGTCGATATGGAAGCAAAGATTACCCGGATGGAACAGGCCATGGCCGCTAACGCAGTTCCGGATATGACAGCCGCGGCGGAAGAATACCATCTCCTGCTTGCGGAATTCGAACGTCTCGGCGGATATACTTACCGGAGTGAAATACAGGGCGTACTGAAAGGTCTCGGTTTTTTAAACGATGATTTCGACCGGAAAATTTCGACACTCTCCGGCGGCCAGAAAACAAGGGTCGCTATGGCGGGTATCCTGTTAAGAGAACCTTCTCTCCTGATCCTGGACGAACCGACCAACCATCTGGATATTGAAAGTATCCGTTTTCTGGAGAATTTCCTGATCAATTACAAACACAGCCTGCTCCTGGTTTCCCATGACCGGTATTTTCTCGACCGCATTGTGCGCAGGGTACTGGAACTCGAAAACGGCCGCCTTTACAGCTACAGCGGCGGATACTCCGATTATGTTTCGCGGAAAAAGGCCAGGATCGAGGAAGAAACCAAAGCCTATCTGAACAATCAGGCGGAAATCAGGCACCAGGAAGAAGTTATTGCAAAGCTTAAAAGCTTTAACCGTGAGAAATCCATCAAACGGGCGGAAAGCAGGGAAAAGATGCTCTCCCGTATGGAGGTTGTCGAAAAACCTGTTGTCTTCAATGCTGAAATGAAACTGACCTTCCGTCCTGCCATCCGCAGCGGAAATGACGTCCTCCACGTCGAAAACCTTGCCAAGGCATATCCCGGACAGATTCTTTTCAACGGTCTTTCTTTCGATATAAAACGGGGAGAACATGTCGCCCTGATCGGAAGCAACGGAACCGGCAAAACGACACTGTTAAAGATCCTGAACCGGCATGTATCTCCTGACAGCGGTTTTTTCCGTTTCGGGACCAATGTGCATCCCGGTTATTATGATCAGGAGCAGCAGCTTTTCAACGAGGACAATACTGTATTTGAAGAAATCTCCGACCTTTTCCCGGATATGAACAATACCAGGATCCGTACGCTGCTTGCGTCGTTCCTCTTCTTCGGCGAAGACGTCTTTAAGCAGATCCGCGACCTGAGCGGCGGAGAAAGGGGACGACTGTCACTGGCACGGCTGATGCTCGGCGGGAATAATCTTCTGTTCCTGGACGAACCGACTAACCATCTGGATATCCTGTCCAAAACAGTGCTGGAAAACGCACTGAACCAGTATGAGGGCACGGTCCTGTATGTGTCTCACGACCGCTATTTTGTCAATCAGACTGCCAGCAGGATACTTGAATTAAAAGACGGATATCTGAACGATTCCGGTCCTTCCATGCTTCCCGACGCACCGGAAAAATACCATGGGAATTATGATTACTACATGGAAAAAACAGCTTCTGCCGGCAAATCAGATGCCGGCGCTCCCCGGGACGGCCTGTCCGAAGCGCCGAGCGCTTCCCGTCTGGACTGGCAGCAGCAGAAGGAAGCCCAGGCCAGAAAACGAAAACAGGAAAATGACCTGAAACGCTGCGAAAAACAGATCGGTGAACTGGAAGACAGACTGAATTCCCTGCAGGAAGAACTTGCTTCTCCCGAAAATCAGAAAGACCTGGAAAAGCTCCAGTCGGTCTCACTCTCGATTGAAAAGACAGAGAGCGAGCTGACTTCCCTGTATGATCTCTGGGAATCGCTCGCTCAGTAAATTTTTTCTGATGAAAGGCCGGGTGATCCGGCCTTTCTGAATTCTTATTTATAAAGATCGTAAAATCCGTTTTTCACCATATTCGCGAACGCGTTCTGGATGTGTTCGCTCGCAAGGCGTTCAGCTTCATCGGCATTTTTCGCTCTGATGGCTTCCATGATGGCCCGATGTTCATTATTGGAAGCAAGACCCCTTTCATGAACCGAAAGTGTAAGTTTCCGGATCCGCATGACGTACTGGTGATAGTCAACCAGAAGATGTTCCAGCATTTTGGAATTACAGGCTGAATACAGGATCCTGTGGAACTGCGTATCCAGTTCCGCAAGCTGGTCCAGGTGATTGCGTTCCGCATGGAAGTCCGCGAGATAAACATTCTGTTCCAGCTCCTCAAGGGCCTGTTCGGAGATGTTTTCGGTGACCCACCGTGCGCACAGGCCTTCCAGACGGGCACGGATCATATAAATATCGTGTACGTCTGTAGAGGAAATTGCCGAAACGCAGGCGCCTTTATTCGGAATAATCTGAACCAGGCCTTCAAGTTCCAGCTGGCGGAGCGCCTCCCGGACAGGTGTCCGGGAAACGCCGAGTTCATTGGCTATTGCGACTTCCCGAAGTTCTTCGCGGTCCTGGTATTTCCCGCTCAGGATATCTTCACGCAGTCTGTAAAACACACGGCTGCTTAAGGAATAGTTTTCCGATAATTCCTGTGAACGATTCATATCAACCGCCTTTACGATTATTTAACTACCAGATTGATAATTTTCCCGGGTACATATATTTCTTTGAAAACATTGCCGCCGATCTTATCGCCGAGCGCTTCTTTGGCGGCCGCAACGGCATCGTCCTTGCTGCAGTCGACCGGGATCGTTACCGTTCCGCGGAGTTTTCCGTTAACCTGGACACCGATTTCACGTGCAGTCTCCCGTCTCGCATTCTGGTCCGCGACAGGCCACGCTTCATGGAATACCGAATCGGTACCGCCCAGTCTCTGCCAGAGTTCTTCCGCAATATGAGGAGCAAACGGAGCAAGCATCCTTACCGCGCAGCGCAGGGTTTCACGGTCGACGCCTTTTGTCTTGGTGAGTTCCACGAACCGGTTGTTGTATTCCATAAATCCGGAAACTACCGTATTAAGGCTGAAGTTTTCAAGACGCTGCGAGATGTCATGAATCATGTTATTGCGGATACGAAGCAGTTCTTCATCTTCCGGAACGTCTTTTTCCAGGTTGTCCAGCGTCATATGCCAGAAGCGGGAAAGGAAACGGTATACGCCGTCGATCCCGCGGTCGTCCCATTCCGCGTCCTGTTCCGGAGGCCCGACAAACAGTTCGTACAGACGCAGCGAATCACAGCCGTAGTCACGGACGAGATCGTCCGGTGAGATTACGTTGCCTTTGGATTTGCTCATTTTGATTCCGTTCTTGCCGGTGATCATGCCCTGGTTAAACAGCTTGGTAAACGGCTCGTTGAAATCGATCGCCCCGATATCGCAGAGGAACTTCGTATAGAACCTGGAATACAGCAGGTGAAGGACCGCGTGTTCCACACCGCCGATGTACATATCGACCGGCAGATATTTGTCGGCCTTTTCCCGGCTGACCAGTTCATCGTCATTGTGCGCGTCGACATAGCGAAGGAAATACCAGGAGGAACCTGCCCACTGGGGCATGGTGTTGGTTTCCCGTTTCGCAGGGCCGCCGCATTTCGGGCAGCTCGTATTGACCCAGCTGTCAATAGCGGCCAGGGGGCTTTCTCCTGTTCCGGTCGGCTGATAGGATTCAACTTCCGGGAGAAGGAGCGGGAGTTCCTCTACCGGCACGGCAACGGGACCGCAGCACGGGCAGTGTACGATCGGGATCGGCTCGCCCCAGTAACGCTGTCT
>JAEEGL012154109.1_pt1 | contig 10923 bp, 10 predicted proteins | sample 9134231 | NCBI WGS metagenome assembly JAEEGL01 (sample SAMN16246548, study PRJNA631951) | gut metagenome | biome: gut microbiome; feature: rumen; material: fiber-attached | host: Bos | place: Iran: Karaj | collected 2018-10 | reverse complement strand
TTTCCGAGTATGATAATACAGTAAAATACCTTTTTTCTCTTTACGACGGCGAGAATATAGAATCCGTAGTTATGAAATATAAATACGGTTATTCTATATGCGTCTCCTCGCAGGTCGGGTGTCGGATGGGCTGTCGATTCTGCGCATCCACGCTTTCAGGCGTTGTTCGGAATCTGAACGCTTCTGAAGTATTATCACAGATATACACCGCACAGGCCGATCTAAACGTTAAGATTTCACACATCGTTATGATGGGAATGGGGGAGCCGTTCGATAATTACGATAACGTACTTCGGTTTCTTTCTCTGATCACGGATGAAAACGGCCAGAATATCAGTATGCGGCATATCTCTCTATCCACCTGCGGTATTGTCCCTAAAATCCGTATGCTTGCCGAAGAAGATCTGCAACTGACGCTTTCTGTTTCTCTTCACGCGCCGAATAACGAGATCCGCTCCGAAATGATGCCTGTGAACAGAAAATGGCCGATCGAAGATTTGATCCGCACGTGCAGGGAATACACGGCCAAAACATCCCGCAGAATATCGTTTGAATATGCGCTCGTTGCCGGAAAAAACGATACGGACGCCTGCGCACTCGAATTGGCGCAACTGTTGCGCGGTATGCTGTGCCATATTAATCTGATTCCGATCAATGAGGTGAAGGAAACCGGGCTTCATAAAAGCGCGCCGGACCGCGTAAAACATTTTAGGGAGATTCTCGAGAAAAAAGGATTCACCGTTACGGTCAGAAGAAAATTAGGCAGCGATATCAACGCAGCCTGCGGTCAACTCAGAAGATCAAATATGAAATCCGAAAAGGAGCAGCCGTGAATTATCAGTATCTTACCGACAAAGGCAAAAAGAGACAAAACAATGAGGATTCCTGCGCCGTTTTCTGCCCCAACGATCAATCGTGCATTGCAATCGTTTGCGATGGGATGGGGGGCGCAGAAGCAGGGGAAGTGGCGTCTTCCATGGCCGTTGACACCGTTATCAGCAGAATGAAAGCCGGATGGCGCAGCGATATTTCACCCGATTCCGTTAAGAATCTTCTGCTTACGTCAATAACAGCCGCGAATATTGATATATTTGATACGGCTGAAGCAGATGAGGCGTTAAAAGGAATGGGTACCACGATCGTGGCCTGCGTGGCGATCGGCGATTGTGTAATCATCGCGCACGCGGGCGACAGCAGGGCTTATCTGTACGACCAATCCCTGCGGCTGCTTACAAAAGATCATTCTTACGTTCAGTTCCTTATGGATATGGGGCGCATCACGGAAGACGAAGCAAAAGACCATCCGAACAAAAATCTGATCACACGCGCACTGGGCGTGGATGAGATGATCGAAATCGATTTTTCCACCATTTACATTTCACCCGGAGATAAATTGTTACTATGTTCCGACGGACTTTCGAATTTCGTCGATGAAAAAGAAATAGAGCAGCATCTGGCAGATTTCAATGAAAAAACAACAGAAAATTTGATTGCCGCGGCAAATGAAAACGGCGGCGGGGATAATATAACCGCCGTGATCGTTTCGTTTGATTAAGGGGGTACTACGGTTTGGATAAATATCTGAATACAGTGATCGGAGATCGTTATGAAATTCGCGAGATTATCGGCATCGGCGGTATGGCGGTAGTCTATAAAGCGTACGATAGAGTTGACGACCGCGTTGTAGCCGTTAAAGTTCTGAAAGATGAATATAAGGCAAACGAAGAATTCCGCATGCGTTTCAAGAACGAATCGAAGGCGATTTCGATGCTTTCCCATCCGAATATCGTGAAAGTCCTCGATGTGAATTTCGGAGAAGACGTTCAGTATATCGTAATGGAATACGTGGAAGGCATTACGCTGAAAGAGTATATCGAGCGCCAAAAGGTGCTTGACGTGCGCGAAGCGGAGCATTTTGTTGTACAGATCCTTCGCGCACTGCAGCACGCGCACGATAAAGGGATCGTTCACCGCGATATCAAACCGCAGAATATCATTCTGCTTCCGAACGCAAATATTAAGGTAACGGATTTCGGTATCGCGAGATTCAACCATATGGATACGAGAAACGTGGACGAATCTTCCGCGATCGGTTCAGTGCATTACGTAAGCCCCGAACAGGCAAAAGGAGAATTTACCGACGGTCGATCCGATATTTATTCCGTTGGCGTTGTTCTCTACGAAATGCTTACCGGCCAGGTGCCTTTCGAAGCGGAATCCGATTCCTCCGTTGCTTTGATGCAACTTCAGGAAGAAGCAAAAAGACCGAGTCTTCTTAACCCGAAGATTCCGGTCGGCCTTGAGCAGATCACGATGCGCGCGCTGCAGAAAGATCCGGCCGACAGATACCAGACTGCGGCGGAATTCCTTTCAGATCTTTATGAATTCAAGCATAATCCGCAGATCAAATTCGATTACACTTACTTTGTGGATTCCGATCCCACGAAGCCGATCGATCCGCCGACGCCGAAACTTACAACGGCCGATATACCGGTAAGAGGATCCGCGGAAGATGAAAGCATAGAGGAATCTGTTGACGACGATGAACTTGATGACGACGATTATGAAGAAAAGGAACGCAACGTAACCGTTCCCGTGCTTATCGGCATTACCATTGCGCTGATCCTTGTGATCGGTGTGATTCTCGCGTTCGCATTCGGCGATTCTATTTTTAACGGAAATTCAAATCCCTCGGGTGAACCGACGCAAAGTTTCTGGCAGAAACTTGATTTCTTCGGCTGGTTCTCAGGAGATAAGATCGAGGTGCCCAATTTCCTCAACATGGACTTTGATGAAGTCCTTGAAAAATATCCGAATCTTGCGATCGACCCCGTTCCGCAGCGTGTTTACAACACCACGTATGAAGCCGGCAAAGTAATCGAACAGGATCCCGAAGCCGGTGAAAAAGTGAGCCCCGATACCGTGATCAAACTATCGGTTGCAACAAATAATTCCACCGTTGCCGTACCTGACGTAACGGGATACGACTACAAGGAAGCGGAAAACATCCTGAAGGCAAAAGGGTTTACCGTAGAATGTTTCCAGGCGTACGACGACAGCAAGGACGCAGATACGGTGGTTTATACGGATCCCAAGGCGGAATCCTACGCGGCATACGGTTCAACGGTTTATGTTTATTACGCTTCTGAAAAAGCCGAAATGGAAGACGTACGCGTGCCGAGCGTTGTAGGCGATCAGGAAAGCGTTGCCAGGCAAAAGATTCTTGCCGCAGGCTTAAAGGTGAACGCCACCACTTCCGATTCAAGTTCACCGGCGCTGAAGGGCTACGTGATCGGGCAAAATCCCGTTGCCGGAACCAACGTGAAATCAGGCAGTTATGTAAATCTTGTGATCGGCAACGGCGTTCAGGAATCCTCCACCGCATCTTTCCAGATCACGCTGCCGAATCTCGGCGGTAAAAAGGCAACCATCAGAACCTATCTGAACGATACTGCATACGATACCTTTACGGACGTTGTTCTGGACGGATCTACGCTTTCTGTGAGTTATACCGGCACCGGTGAAGAAAACGAATTTACCGTGTTTGTGGACAATTCAAAATATCTGTCTGGCCAGATCGATTTCACAAAGAGCAGCGGAAAAGTCCACGACGTATACAGATTCCCGATCGCATCCAGAGAAACACTTCCCAATGTCGTAGGCAAATCAGAATCGGAAGCGAAAAAGATCCTTTCCGATGCGGGATTCACAAACGTATCGGTTGAAACCACCGTGCGTCTTGATATGCCAAAGGGCGTTGTTATTTCACAATCCCCCGTGAGCAGCGATCTTACGCAGTTTACAACGAACACCGCAATTAAACTCGTTGTGAGTGCAGGTGCAGAAGAAAGAACAGAACCCACTAACACTACTGAGCCTGTGCATACCGATCCCACAAATCCCACTTCGCCCGGTAACGATCCTACCGATCAGCAGGAAAACACAACTTCATCCGAAGTGCCCAGCGAAGAGAATACCGAACACGGCGGGGAAAACTGACGGTCTTATATGTCTGATAATCAAAAGAAAACCGGAATTATAATGCATTCTATCAGCGGCTTTTACTATGTGGAAGCCGCCGGTTTTGTTTATGAGTGCAAAGCAAAGGGAACGTTCCGCAAAGATAAAACCGCCCCTCTTGTTGGCGACAGCGTTTCTTTTGAAACGGATGGGGATAAGGGATTTATCGTAAAAATCGAACCCCGCAAAAGTCAACTTGCAAGGCCGCCGATCGCAAATATCGAAAAACTATTTATCGTTGCTTCCGCAGCCCGACCGAAACCGAATCTGTTTGTTCTGGATAAACTCTCCGCACTCGCCGTTTACCATCATATAGAGCCTGTGATCGTTTTTTCAAAAACGGACCTTGCCGATGTAAATGAGTACGTCAGAATCTACAGGAATTCCGGCTTCCGTGTTGTTTGCGTTTCCGCGATTACCGGGGAAGGCATGGATGAACTCGGTGATATGATTTCATCCGGAATCAACGCTTTTACCGGAAATTCCGGCGTTGGGAAAACAACGCTTCTGAATCATTTTCTTCCCTCGCTGCAGCTTGAAACGAACGATATCAGCGAAAAACTCGGCCGCGGCCGTCATACGACGAGAAGCGTTCAGTTATACAGATATAACGGCGGTTTGATCGCCGATACCCCCGGTTTTTCCGCCGTTGATTTTGAAGAATACGGAGAAAGGATATTAAAAGAAGATCTTCCGCACTGTTTCCCGGAATTTGTGCCTTATATATCGGATTGTAAATTTTTCCCGTCTTGCTCACATACCGTGGATAAAGGCTGCGCGGTTCTTACCGCTGTTGAAAACGGGGAGATCAGCAGGGAACGGCACGAGAGTTATTGCAGGTTATATAACACAGTAAAGGATTTTAAAAACTGGTCTGTTGAATAAAAAAGATAACACATGTTTCTTTTCCGCGTATATTGTATTGAGGTAAAAACATATATATGTTTTACCTGAGGAAATGATGCTTCGGCCTGATCTGAAGCATTATGGGAAATCAGTATACCGGGAGATGCTACTATGAGAATGAAACGAGCCTCAAAAGGTTTTGTCGTAATTGCCTTTGGCATTGGATTGTTTCTTGCGTATTGCTTTCCAAGTAAATTTGTTCTTATCGCACTTGCCGTTATGCTGGTTACAGCCGGCGTTTTTATCATCAAAGTGTGAAAGAGGTGGCCAACATGCGAATTATTGTTATCAACAGCCCGAAGTTCCTCAGGCCTATTTTCAGGATTTTCTGTAAATAAGAGATTTAATAGACGTATGAAAATAAAAAGAATTCGATTTCACCGTTTGAACAACACGCGCGACCTCGGCGGTTTTCCTGCGGCCGACGGCAGAAAAATCGTATACGGTAAACTCATTCGGAGCGGCGCGCTGGAAAAGGCGGACGACGCGGATATCGCGTTGTTAAAAGGCAAATACCGTTTGCGCCGGATCGTTGATTTCAGAACGGATGCGGAACGTGAGCAGGCACCGGACCCGAAGATCCCCGGCGTCCTTTATCTGCCGCTTCCGATACTCGACAGCAGTTTTTTCGGTATTGCCAGAGACGAAGATTCCATTGAAGCCTGGATGAAACTGTTTGCGGACCCTTCGGTTGCCCCTGAAGAGGTTTTTAAGGAAATGTATCGGAAATTATTATTCAGCGAATACGTAAAACCCTATTACAATGAATTCTTCAATTGTTTGCTTGAAGAAGAGGACGGGGCCGTATTATGGCACTGCTCTGCGGGAAAAGACCGTGCCGGTATCGCTACTATGCTCGTAATGATGGCGCTGGGTGTTGACCGAAATCTGATGGTCCGTGATTATCTTATGACGGAACGTTTCCAGAAAAAAGAATTAAGAAAACTGCGGCTCTTCATTTCTCTTTTTATTAAAGACAAACGCAGAAAACAATGCCTTAAAACTTTACTGGGCGTAAAAGAGGATTACGTGCGTCAGTTTTTCGATATTATCGACACGGAATACGGCAACGATCTCGGTTATCTTGAACGTTTTCTTGGGATTTCCGATCTGGATATCAAACGTCTGCGCACGATGTATCTTACCGAACAATAATATAACGCCCGATTCTCTTCAAGAGTTCCGGGCGTTATATTATAATGTTTTTTCAAAAGCAAGCGTCAGGTCACGCATTTGCCGTATTTCTTCTTTGCGGCTCGGGCCGAATTCCGATTCGTTGCGCGATCTGCTGTAAATATTCAGCGGCAGCCCCTCAAGCGTGAGATAATACTTTGCATTTACGGGATAACATTGGCATTCGCTCATCGAAAGTGTTCCGATCAGATTTTGGATCCGCTCCGCCAGTTCCGGATCAGTTCGGTAGATCTGAAGAAGACGCAGATAAAGTTCCGGATGGAAATTTGCCATTACGCCTGAAAAACCTGCGCAGCCCATTCGCAGCGATGCAAGGAGCGTTGCCGAATTTGCGTTGAAAATCTTCATGTTTGTGCTTTGCGCTGCATTTAGTTTCTCTTTGATAAGTGTGAGATCGCAGCAAGTATCTTTCAGGAACTGAAACCTTTCATTCTCCGTTATTCTCGATAAAACGAACGGCGTTATGAGACGCTTGTACGGATATGGACATTCGTAAATTCCGAGCGGGACGCCGGGAAGCGCGTCTGCCGCATCAAGCAGACGCTGCGCAAGCAATTCGTCGGGATCGTTTTGTTCCACAAATCTGTTTGCGATAAATACATAGCCGTTGATTCCCGTTTCAATGAACGCTTCGGCTTCCTTGCGCATCACATCTGTGTCCGTAGACGTATGTCCGGATGCGACCACGGACATTCCGGCGGGTTTATTCCGCATAATGAATTTCAGGAGTGAAAGCCGTTCCTCAAAACTGAGAAAAAAGATCTCGCTGGATTGGCAAACGGCGAATATCTCCGTTACCCCTTTATTATCGTACCATTCAAGGATCCGGAAAACGCCGTTAAAATCGATCTTGTTGTCATCTGTATACGGTGTTATCATTGTAGGATAAACGCCGTTCGGAATCGTTTCCATATTACGCACCTCATTTATCGTTTTATTTTTGAAGGGATTAAAAATGCTTAAATTTAAAGGCAGTATGCTCGCAGTGGATTATGACGGAACACTTGCGGATTCAAACGGTTTGATTCCTGATCACGTCAGAAATAAAATACGTTATTATACGGATAACGGCGGTATTTTTACTGTTTGCACCGGGAGAACCGCGCAGGGATTTCACGCCTTTGAAACCGGAGAATTCCATTTTCCTGCGCTTCTTGCAAACGGGGTCATGGCATACGATTACAATAAAAAAGAAACGCTGTTCTGTTTTGGGATCGGAATGCGTGATGCCGAAATCGTTTCAGATATAATCAATGCGTTTCCGGAAATATGCGTGGAATTGTATTCAACCGATTTTTCAAGTTATCTTATCCGTCCGAACGAGAGATCCGTGGGGCATTTATATAATCAATCAATCGCATGGCGTGAAATCGCAGACGTCAGAGAAGCGCACGCACCGTTTGTAAAGATCATGCTGAGTTGCGGCAGCAGTACGGGCGGCCGAATTCAGAGATTTCTTGACGAATCGATCAACCGCTATGATCTGAGGTATATCCCGTCCACCGGGGAATATGTTGAGATCATACAAAAAGAAGGCGGAAAAGCGCACGGCATGCTTAAATTGGCGGATTATTATGGAATACCGCACGGAAAAGTGTTTGCCTGCGGCGACGGTGAAAACGACATGGAAATGCTGCTTGCCGCAGGAACGGGTTTCGCGCCTGAAAACGGATGCGAGAAAGCGAAAGGAGCAGCCGATCATATCGTTTGCAGCAACGACGAAGGCGCAGTTGCGCAGGCGATAGAAATCATTGAAAAAATGATTTCTTAAAAAGGGAAGCGATTCTGTTTGCGGATCTCATCGCATATTTCTCTTACGGTCAGAGAGATATCCGCTGCGAATCTGTAATCGTCGTTCGGCCCTTGCTCAACGGCGCCTCTGAAAAATGCGGCCTCACCGCCCATCACTTCATCGCGCGTGAGCGTTTCCGGTACAAGTTGAACCGCGTTGCCGTTTTGCAGAAGGGTAATTCCTGTAAGTTGAGAAACCGATCCGATCTGAATCGTACCGAGATCGCCGATGATCTCGCTTTTTGCAAAATTTTGCCCCACTTTGGAATAAACCAGGTTTACGTTAAAACCTTTGTAACGCAGGATAGCCGAACCGCATGCGTCCGCGCCGGATTCGAGAAATACGGCGTCGGACAAAATGCCATCCGGCATTCCGAACAGTGCCGCTGCAAGATAAAGATTATAAACGCCGATATCCATAAGGCATCCGGCGTGCAGATGCGGATTGAAAATGTTCGGAAGCATGCCTTTCGTATAGGAGCCGTATCTTGAGGATAACTGGCAGAAGATGAGATTCACCGTTCTGATCCGGCCGACGGTTTGCATTGTTTCTTTCAGAACCTTGAAAGCAGGCGTATGAATGGACATGATTGCTTCCGCGTATATAACGCCTTTTTCTGCGGATAACGATAACAGTTCCTTTTCTTCTGCGAGTGTTGTTGTCAGTGGTTTTTCGCAAAGCACGTGTTTGCCGTTCTCAAGAAAAATACGGCTTTGTTCATAGTGAAATCTGTTCGGGCTGGCGATATAAACGGCGTCGATCTTATCGCTCATCGCCATCGCATTAAGATCGGAAAATACAAAAGGCGCGCCGTTTTCGGCGGCAAATTCCCGTGCGCGCGTTTCAGAACGGGAATAAGCGGCGGTATATTCGATGCCCGGCGTTTTTACAGCCGCAGAGAGAAACATCCGCGTGATATTGGACGTACCGACAGAACCGATTTTCATGATTACACCTTTTTTTTGATTATTATAGCACAAATTTTATGTTTTTTATAGACTTTTTTGAAAATTTAAGATACAATAATTTCTTAGAGGTGAAACAAATGATTTCCGTAAGACCTTTCTTAAAAAGCGACAGGGAACAGATTGAAAAAATCTGCATTGAGAACGCCGGCTGCAAAGACGCAAAAGAGGATACAAAAAGATTTGTTCTGCTCATGAACTGTGCTTATTATCTTGAAAACGAACCGGAAAACTGTTTCGTTGCCGTAGACGATTACGGCAACGTTGTGGGTTATGCCGTTTGCTGCGAGAATTATAATAACTATGAAAAAGTATTTCTTGAAAAATACGTAACGCAGGCAGCGATGCTCAGCGCGCGAAGGTACGTAGATTCAAAGATCAATATGCTGAAATTCGGTATGTACCGCAAAGATTATCCGGCGCATTTTTTCCTGAATGTGAGCCTTGAAAATCAAAATATGGGAATCGGCGGTCTGCTGATCACAACCGTAAAAGCGCATCTTCGCAAGAAGTATGTCCGCGGCGTTATGATTGTTTGCGATGATGACAATGAAGAATTGATCCGTTTCTTTGAAAATAACGGATTTAAGAGCCTTATCACCACGAAATTCGGCAGGGCCATGGCCTTGCAGTATGAAAACTGAGATATGATTGAAAAAAGCAAGCAGAATGAGATATTACGTATTGTTGAACAATGCGGGATCAATATTATTTCATCCGGATTTGAGTCCAGTGCGGTGCACACGGTAACGGCAAAAGACGGAACGGCGAATTTCGTTACGGACGTTGACGTTGCCGCCGAAGAATATCTGATACGCGAATTGAGCGCGGTGATTCCCGAATCGGTTTTTTTCGCTGAGGAAAAAAATAACGACGCCGTTGTTTTTGACGATCAATTCTGTTTCATGATCGACCCGCTTGACGGAACCACAAACTTTATGCATTCCATGGGCTGCAGTGTGGTCAGTGTGGGCCTGTTTTATAACGGCATGGCCATTTTCGGCGCTGTTTACGACCCATACCGCAAAGAAATGTTTCACGCGGCCGCAGGAGAAGGGGCGTACCTGAACGGACAGGCGATCCGCGTTTCCGACAGAAGCATTGAAAAATCTCTTATTTCTTTCGGAACGTCTCCTTATAACAGAGCGGAATACTGCGATTCCACTTTTGAACGGGTGAAACGCGTTTTCAATGCCTGCGCCGATATTCGCAGAAGCGGTTCCGCCTCTCTGGACGTTTGTTACGTGGCCTGCGGCAGGACAGACGCGTATTTTGAAGATATTCTTTCTCCGTGGGATTATTCCGCCGGGATGCTGATCTTAACGGAAGCGGGCGGTATGCTTACAACTTTCGGCGGAGAGATTCCTGCTGCGGGTGAAAAAACATCCGTTTTATGCACAAACGGCGCATTGCATCAAACGATGCTGCGTTTATTGAATCAATAAAAATATCGGAGGTTTTATTATGGGTATTCTTGACAGATTCAAAGAAAACATCGAAGAGGAAAAAGGTCCGGTTTCCGACAAGAAAATTAAAGTCGGCATTATCGGTACGGGCTGGATCGCAGAAGCGCATGTAAACAATTATCTGAAATGCGACGATGTGGAAATCGTTGCCGCCGCGGATCTGATCCCCGGAAAAGCGGAAAAATTCTGTAAGGCCAACGGCATTGAAGGCATCCGTCTTTATCCCGACCATAAATCCATGATCGACGCTGAAGAACTGGACGCCGTAAGCGTTTGTACTTATAATAAAACGCACGCCGAATGTACGATATACGCGCTTGAGCATGGCGTAAACGTTTTGCTTGAAAAACCTATGTGTGTAACGCTTGAAGAGGCCGTTGCAATCTGTCGCGCTGAAAAAGCGAGCGGAAAGATTCTTTCCATCGGATTCCAGCCCCGTTTTGACGAGAACATGAAAATGCTCAAGAAAATCGTTCAGAGCGGTGAACTCGGCAAGATCTATTATATCCAGACCGGCGGCGGAAGAAGAAGAGGTATCCCCACGCCTTACGGTACGTCGTTTATTGAAGAGAAAACCGCA
>JAEEGL011665825.1_pt1 | contig 10923 bp, 13 predicted proteins | sample 9134231 | NCBI WGS metagenome assembly JAEEGL01 (sample SAMN16246548, study PRJNA631951) | gut metagenome | biome: gut microbiome; feature: rumen; material: fiber-attached | host: Bos | place: Iran: Karaj | collected 2018-10 | reverse complement strand
TGGACGGCTTCTCGGCCTGCAAGAAGATCAAGGCTATCAAAGATGTGCCGATCATCATGCTGTCGGCAAGAACGGAGGAGGACGACAAGCTGTTTTCCTTCGACATCGGCGTCGACGACTATGTCACCAAACCGTTTTCACCGAAGGAACTGATGGCCAGGATCAAGGTAGTCTATGAGCGCAACGCCAATCGAAGCAGTGACCGCTACGTCATCGACGGCCTTGTGATCGACGTACTGGGCAGAAGCGTGACGATCGATGGAAAGAAAGTGACGCTGACGCCGAAAGAGCTTGACCTGCTGATCTACATGGTCCAGAACAAGAACATCGCCTTGGGCCGCGACAAGCTGCTTTCCGCGGTATGGGAGATGGATTACTACGAAGACGACCGGACGATCGATACACATATCAAGATGCTGCGTAAGGACCTCGGTCCGTATGCCGAACATATCGTCACAGTAAGAGGCATGGGTTACAAGTTTGAAGTTTAATTTTCGCGGAATAAGGTTTTCGACCTGGCTGTATTTTCTGGGATTCTCGGTATCGATGATGCTTCTGCTGGGATCCCTTTTGGTCATGCTCATCAAGCCGTATTACCGCAACGACCGTCTCAAGACGATCGACGTCCTCTCGGAGACGATGGAGAAGCTTCTGCTCAACGACGACGTGAAGGAAAAAGACATTGAATCGGCAGCCAGGACGATCATCGGCAACAACGTCTGCGCCATCATCTACAACGAGAGCGGAAACGACGTCTATTATCCGCCCGATTCCCTGGGCCAGCTTTGCATGTTGGACAAGCCGATCACGGTCGGCGAAGAGGTCTTCACAATCAGAAACGATCCCGAAAAGATGATCGATCTCATCCGTCAGGAGAGTCCTTTTTCGCTGACCATTCAGTCTCCATACGCCGATCTGGAGATGCTGCTGTACGGCAAGCGGATCCGGACCAATCTGGCCAACTACTATCTGATCCTCAATACGCCGCTTGAACCGGCGGAGTCCTACATCGATTTCATCCTGAATCAGTATCTCTACATCGCCGTGATCGTGATCTTCATCGCGCTGATCCTCGCCCTGTTTTTGGCCAGAAGGATCTCTCAGCCGATCGTTAAAATGAAGGACGAGGCAAACAAGCTCGCTCAGGGTGACTATGACGTCAGCTTCAAGACGAATTCCTTTTCCGAGATCAACGATCTCGCTTCCACTTTGGACGATGCGACCGACAAGCTGTCCAAGGTCAATGATCTGAGAAAGGATCTGGTCGCAAACGTGTCCCATGACATCAAGACGCCTTTGACGATGATCCGCGCCTATGCGGAGATGATCAAGGACATTTCCGGAGATGATCCCGAAAAGAGGAACGAGCATCTCGATGTCATCCTGCAGGAGACCGAGTATCTCAACAAGCTGGTTACCGATATGTCGGAACTCTCCAAACTGCAGTCGGGTGTCATTGAGGTCAGGAAAGACAATTTCGACCTGAAAGAATGCACCAACAACGTCGTCCTGCTTCTGTCCAAGGTGATAACCGAGAAAAACATCCAGCTCATTCTGGATCTCGATGACTGCGTTGTGTATGCCGACGAGATCAAGATATCGCAGGTCATCTATAACTTCCTGTCCAACGCACTGAAATATTCGGACAACGATTCCCGGATCGCTGTGCGGATCCGCGACAGCGAGGACAAGGTCCGCTTTGAAGTGGAAGACAACGGACCGGGCATCTCGGAAGAAGCGCTTCCCTATATCTGGGACCGCTACTATAAAGTCGACAAAAACTTCAACCGTTCTGTCAATTCCACAGGGCTCGGTCTGGCGATTGCGAAGGCGATTCTCGAAGCGCACAGGGCGCACTACGGCGTGGAATCCAAGCTGAATGAAGGATCGACATTCTGGTTTGAACTGGACAAGGACTATGACGATGAAGAGTGATTATCTGAAGTACATCGATGTCCCGTTCGATCAGGAAGGCTGCCGCTACAAGGCCAACAGCGATACGGTCGCTTTGGGCATGTTTCTTGATCCGATGAAAAACAAGTCGGTGCTGGATATCGGATGCAACAGCGGAGCCTTATTGCTTTATGCGCTTCATAAAGGCGCTAAAGAGCTCAACGGCGTCGACATTCATGAAGACGCTTTGAACTGTGCAAAGAGGAATCTTCAGTGCCATACCGACAACTACCGGCTTTTCCATTGCCGCATTCAGGATCTTGATCTTGAAAAACAGGATGTCGTCATATGCAATCCGCCGTTTTTTGAGATGAATAACGTAACGGACGATTGTTATCTCAAGGAATCGATGTTTGAGGAAGACCTGCCTCTGAACGAACTGTTTGAGGCGCTGCGGCGCTTCATGAAGGCGAACGGAGAAGCCTACATCATCTATCAGGCCGACCGCTTTCCCGAGCTCTATGACATGTGTAAAACGCATAAGCTCAAGATCATGAAGATGCGTTTTGTTCACGACATCAGTTCCAAACATGCACTCCGCGTCCTGCTGAAACTCAAGATCGGCCCTATGTCGAAACTGAAGGTTCTGCAGCCGCTTCTGATCGACAGAGGTAGCTTTATTGAGATGTTTTAAAAAGACAATTTTCTGATTGAAAATTGTTTTCTTATCTGCTATGATATTTACGTTATAGTCTCTCCTTAGAGGGGATTATAACCGCTCAGAGAAGGTTTAAGCATCCCTTGGATCACCTTAATGGCGAGTCTGAATCTAAAGAAAAAGGAGGTGCACTATGTACGCAATTATTGAAACTGGCGGCAAACAGCTGAAGGTTGAAGAAGGCCAGACGATCTATGTCGAAAAGCTTGATGTTGAAGAAGGCAAGAAGTATGTCTTCGACAAAGTCGTCGCTCTGGAAAACGGCGGTCTGACTTTAGGCACTCCGTATGTTGACGGAGCAAAAGTTACCTGCAAGGTTGAAAAGCAGGGCAAAGGCAAGAAGATCGTGATCTTCAAGTACAAACAGAAGACCGGTTCGACCAGACGTAAACAGGGTCATCGTCAGCCATACACCAAGTTGACTGTTGAAAAAATCGGCTAATGATCAAGGCAGTCTTTCAGGCAAATGATGATCTCTATGAATCTCTGGATGTGAGCGGACACGCTCAATACGGAGAATATGGAAGAGATCTGATCTGTGCTTCGGTGAGTTCGATCATGTTCGGCTTCATGAACGCACTGGATGCGCTTGAAGAGGATGTAATGATCAGACAGTCAGAAAACAGGATCACTATTGTTGATCACAGCGGTTCGAAGGCCGTTCAGGATTACTTCGAACTGGTCATAACGCAGTTGAAAACGATCGAAGCCTCATATGGAGACTTCATTAAAGTAGAAAGGAAGTAAAACAACATGAAATATGTACTGAATATTCAGTTCTTCGCTTCTAAAAAAGGTGTAGGTTCGACCAAGAACGGACGTGACTCCGAGTCCAAACGTCTGGGTGCGAAGCTGGCTGACGGCCAGTTCGCTACTGCCGGTTCCATTATCTATCGCCAGAGAGGCACAAAGATTCATCCGGGAACGAATGTTAAGAAGGGTGCAGACGATACGCTGTTCTGCCTGATTGACGGTATTGTCAAAGACGAACACTTAGGCAAGAAGAAGACGAAAGTATCCGTCTATCCTGCAGCTTAATTATCCAATGGATCCAAAGCCCTTTCAGGGCTTTTTTAAACGAAAGAACAGCTATGCAATTTATCGATAAAGTAAAACTGAAACTCAAGGCAGGCAACGGCGGCAACGGCATCGTCGCTTTTAAGCGCGAGAAGTACAATCCGCTGGGCGGTCCTTCCGGAGGCGACGGCGGCAGCGGCGGATCGATCATCTTCAAGGTCGATACCAACAAATCCACACTCCTGGATCTGCGCTTTTCAAAGACCATCAGAGCGGAAGACGGTGAAAACGGCAAGACCAACAACATGTACGGCGCCTCAAGAGATGACGTCATCGTCAAGGTCCCACTGGGAACGATCGTCAAGGATCTGGATGAAGATGAAGTGATCGCCGATCTGAACACTGTCGATGCGGAAGAAGTCATCTGTCAGGGCGGCAAGGGCGGCAAGGGAAACTTCCATTTCAAGTCCTCCCGCAACAACGCGCCGGATTATTGCACGCTGGGCACCCCGGGCGAAGAGAGAAACGTTCTTATTGAGCTCAAGCTTCTGGCGGATGTCGGTCTCGTCGGACTTCCTTCCGTCGGCAAATCGACGCTGCTGTCGGTGGTTTCGAATGCCAGACCTGAAATTGCCGATTATCCCTTCACGACATTGAAGCCGCAGCTGGGCATGGTCAGGATCGGGGATTCCTCGTTTGTCATGGCCGATTTGCCCGGACTGATCGAAGGGGCATCGCAGGGCAAAGGCCTGGGACATGAATTTCTCAAGCACATTGAACGCTGCCGTCTGATCATTCACGTCCTGGATATGGGCAGAGAAGATCCGATCAGCGATTACGAGATCATCAACGAGGAACTCAGAAAGTATCCCGGCAATCTTGGTGAACGTCCGCAGATCGTCGTCGCCAACAAGATGGATCTCGACAATGCGGAAAAGAATCTGAGGCTGTTCAAGGAAAAGTATCCAGATCTGGAAGTGTTTGAAACGACCACCCTGATCAACGAAGGACTCACGCCGGTACTCTACCGTGCCAAGGACCTGTTAAAGGAGACACCGCAGTTTCCGCTCTACGACCCGCGCAAGGCCGAACAGAAGGTCGTCTATAAATATGAAGAGGCCAAACCGTTTGAGATCTTCAACGAAGGAAACGGCGTATGGCGCGTAGAGGGCGACAGGATCAGCCGGCTTTTTGCCGGGACCGATTTCAAGGATGAAGATTCCGTACTTCGTTTCTCAAGAGCGCTTTCCAATATGAAACTGGACGATGCGCTCAGGGAAAGAGGCTGCCGCAACGGCGATCAGGTCTTTATTCAGGATTACAGTTTTGATTTTATGGATGAGGAAGACGGGTAGACACCCGTCTTTTATCTTGACCGGGACTGTTTCGTATGCCTGTACTCGGGATCTATGATGTATAATTGAGGTATGATCGGTTTTGTCAGAGGAACAGTCCATGCGTATGGAACGGATTACGTGCTCATTGATGTGAACGGAGTGGGCTATCGCATCAACTTTTATCATCCCGAAGCCTTGAGCAAAGGAAAGGAAATGATCGTATACACCTATCAGAATGTCCGCGAGGATGAGCTGAGTCTCTACGGTTTCCTGTCACTTGAGGAGTACGATCTGTTCATCAAGCTGATCTCTGTCAAAGGTCTGGGTCCAAAGATTGCTTCCAATATCCTGTCGCGGGCAAGTGTGGATGCTATTATTGCAGCCATCGAAACCGGCGATGTCGACTTCATCCGTCATATGCCGGGCATCGGCAGCAAGACGGCTTCGCAGATCATTCTGGATCTGAAAGGGAAGCTCGTCGATACGGATGTCGATTCGACAAATCAGGACCTCAGTGACGTTGCGGAAGCTCTGAAGCAGCTCGGATACAAGAGCGCCGAGATCCGTCCGGTCATCAAAAAACTGTCAAAGGAAAGCGGTACTAGTGATGAGCTGATCCGTAAAGCTCTGTCGATGTTAATGAAGTAAAAACGTTATGGAAGAAGAAAACAAAGTATTATCTGCGGACAAGCAGGCACAGGATGACGATGCCAGCCTAAGGCCACAGACCCTGAAGGAATATGTCGGGCAGACGAGCCTCAAGGAAAACCTCGAGGTCTTTATCGAGGCCGCCAAGATGCGCGATGAAGCATTGGACCATGTCCTGCTTTACGGTCCGCCTGGACTAGGTAAGACGACAATGGCCTACATTCTGGCCAACGAGATGGGCACAGGTATCAAGACGACGACCGGCCCCAGCATCGAAAAGGCCGGTGATCTTGCAGCGATCCTCTCTTCCCTGCAGGAAGGGGATGTCCTGTTTATCGATGAGATCCACCGTCTTCCCAAGATTGTCGAAGAAGTTCTGTATTCGGCGATGGAAGACTTCTATATCGATATCGTCGTCGGCAAGGAGGAAGGAGCTAAATCGATCCGTCTGGATCTGCCGCCTTTCACGCTGGTCGGCGCAACGACCAGAGCCGGTGCTATCTCTTCGCCTTTGCGCGATCGTTTCGGCATCACTTCGAAGCTGAATTATTATACCAACGATGAACTCGCTCAAATCGTCAGAAGGACTGCCAGAGTCTACGGCAGCGGTATCGATGAAGAGGCGGTCCTGGAGATCGCCAAACGTTCCCGCGGAACACCGCGTATTGCCAACCGTCTGTTCAGACGCGTCAGGGATTTTGCCCAGGTCAGAAACAACGGCGTCATCGATCTGGACATCACCAGAGAGGCGCTGGAGAAGCTCAAGGTCGATTCTCTGGGACTGGATGATGTCGATATCCGCTATCTCAGAGGTATCATTGAGCGCTTCAGGGGCGGTCCCGTCGGCGTTGAAGCCATCGCTTCGGCGATCGGCGAAGAGGCAATCACGCTGGAAGATGTCAACGAACCGTATCTTCTGCAGATCGGGTTTATCAACCGAACAGCCAGAGGCAGGATGGTCACTGAAAAAGCTTATCGGCATCTGAATGTCGATTTTGAACAGAAACTGTTTTAATCCGCCATTCAACAGGTCAACAATGGAGAAAGACGAAGGGAATATATGACAGATAACAACTGTCTCTTATGTTATAATGCCGCCTGCACAAAGGAATGCGGCGTCATGGAACCCGACAGGTTTCTCAGAAGCCTGTATTTCGATAATGAAAAAGTGCTGCAGAACGAAATCGACGCGAATCTTCCGTGTCTGCACTGTGACGGTAGATGCGAAAGAGTCTGTCCGAATCATGTCAGCATCAGAGAGATCATTTCTTCGCTCTATGATCCTTCCTTCGAGAAGGAGGAAGTCGATTACAGCGTTCTGAAGACGGATTTCTGCGGCATTCCGCTGGAGAATCCTTTTCTGCTGTCGTCTTCCGTTGTCAGCTCAACTTATGAGATGTGCGCGCGGGCTCTGGAAGCAGGCTGGGCGGGCGTCTGTTTCAAGACCATCTGCCTGATGAACATTGAAGAGGCATCGCCGCGCTATTCCGCGATCAAATCGGATAATCACAGGCTCATCGGCTTCAAGAATATCGAACAGCTTTCCGATAAAGGCCTGGAAGAGGTTCTGGATATCTTCAGACGTCTCAAGCAGAATTACCCGGACAAGTTCCTGCTGGCTTCCTTCATGGGAAGAGACGATGAGGAATGGGCTTATCTGACCGATGTGCTCAGTGACAGCGGCGCCGATGCTCTGGAACTGAACTTTTCCTGTCCGAACATGACGGCGGAACATACCGGCAGCGATGTCGGACAGATTCCCGAGCTGGTCGAACACTATTCGAAAATCGTTGCCGAGCACGCAAAGATCCCGTTCATCGCCAAGCTGACGCCGAATGTGACGCATATCGAAGAGAGTGCGGATGCGGCGATCAGGGGAGGTGCCGACGGTGTTGCGGCCATCAATACGATCAAGTCCCTGATCGAAGTCGACATCAATCCCGATGACGGCATCTTCAACACTGCTGTCGGCGGTTATTCCGGAAGGGCAGTCTTTCCGATCGCGCTGCGTTTTATCGCTGAACTGTCCAAAGATGAAAATCTCGATGGCAAGCACATCAGCGCGATGGGCGGTGTAGAGACCTGGAAGGATGCCATAAAATTCATTGCTTTGGGTGCCAATTCGATTCAGGTTACAACTTCCGTCATGCAATATGGTGCCCGGATCATCGATGATCTCAAGTCCGGAATGATGCTTTTCCTGAAACATCATCATTTCAGTTCGATCAACGAGATCAGAAAGTCGACGATCAGCGGTGTTGTTTCAACCAATATGCTTGACCGGTCTTATGTCATCTATCCGAAGTTCCTCAGGGAAAAGTGCGTGGGATGTCTGAGATGCTACCTGTCTTGCCGCGACGGCGGACATCATGCGATCGAGATTAAAGACGGCAGGCCGTTCATGAATCCGAAGAAGTGTGTCGGCTGTCATCTCTGTTCGCTGGTCTGTCCGAAGGAAGCCATCGTTTCATCCGATGTCAAAGTTCCGAAAAAGAGCGGATGAGTCGCATTATTTCAGGGAAAAATCGGAACGCATAAAAAGATTGTATTTTCAATATTTTTTGTGTTAGAATGATTAAGCGTAAATGGAGGTAAGTATAAATGCCGAGAGAGTTTGTCACTTTCAAATGTACCGAGTGTGGTCAGGAATCATACTATGGTTCTAGAAATAAGAAGAAACATCCCGAAAAGATGGAAATCAAAAAGTTTTGTCCGAAGTGCAACAAAATGACGACACATAAGGAGAAGAAATAGGCAGTTGCCTATTTTTTGTTACGATGGATATTCAGTCGTTTGTGATGGGTCCGGTCGCGACCAATACCTATCTGCTCAGTGAAGGAGAAGAAGCGATCGTCATCGATCCCGCATCCAAGGCACAGAAAATGATCGAGAAGATCGGTGACAGAAGACTTCTGGCTGTCCTTCTGACGCACGGTCATTTTGACCACATCAAGTCCTGTGACGGTCTCTATGAAAAGTACCGTTGCCCGATTTATCTTCATCCGGCAGATGAAGATCTGGCAAGAGACAAGTATTCCGGCGCGGATTTCGGCCTGGTGTCCTACATCAGCTGTCCCGTTGTTCCTCTTCAGGAGGGGAAAATGAAAATCGGAGCTTTCTCTTTTGAAGTGATCTTCACGCCCGGACACACACCGGGCTCCGTCATCTATGTATTCGACAACTGCATCTTTACCGGCGATACGCTGTTCAGAGGAAGTGTCGGACGGACCGACCTCAAGGGTGGGAATGCGCGGGTATTGAAGGATTCGCTCAATGTGTTCAGGCAGTTTGACAGGGACTATCTGATCTGCCCGGGGCACGAGGGAACATCGACTCTCTCATCCGAATTGGCCAATAACTGGTTCTTACGCTGAAACAAAGTCCGCTTTCATGCAAAAGCGGACTTTTTCTTTAGGTATCGGTCTTCTTTTCGCAAAACATATGCAGAGGTACAGGAAAAGATGGAAGAAAGGCTGATCGCACTGCTGAGACTGGCGTTGAAATACAATGCAACCGACATTCATTTCATGGTTCGCTGTCAGGAAGTGCAGATCGATATGCGCATTGACGGTCTCTGCCGGAAAGTGAAGGGCAGATTTGAAGATTACAAACTGATCCGCTATCTGCAGTATCTGGCCAATCTGGATGTCGGCAACCTCATGACACCGCAGACCGGCCAGTTTGAGATGGAAGTTGACGGGAATCTGCTGTCTCTTCGCTTTGCAGTGATCAACAAAGTCAACTATACCAACGGCGTGCTCAGGATCCTGAATTCCAAGATTCGCGTTGATGCCGACAACCTGTCGACGATCGGCAGACAGAACGCCTATTTCAAAGCGCTTCTGGGTCGAAACTGCGGTCTGATCCTCTTTTCCGGTCCGACGGGTTCGGGCAAGACGACGACGTTGTACTCGCTCTTGAAAAGCATCAGAAACAGAAAGATCTATTCCATTGAAGATCCGATCGAAGTCTATCACGACAATCTGATACAGCTGTCGGTAAACGAAGCGGCAGGCTTTGATTACGCCGAAGGGATCAGGCAGATCCTCAGGCACGATCCCGACATCATCATGATCGGCGAGATACGGGATGAGAAGGCTGCCAGGATGGCGGTCGTCGCAGCTAACACCGGACATCTCGTACTGTCGACGATCCACACTTCCCGTGCATCCAGTTGTATCTCCCGCCTGTCGGAACTCGGCGTGAATGAAGACCACCTCTACGAGAACCTTCTCTGCGTCTCAAACCAGAGAATGCTGATCAACGCGAAGAATCGCAACAAGGTCGTCCTCTACGAGATCATGGATGCAAAGGAGATTGAATATTTCCGTGTCAACGGGAAGAATTCAGCTAATTATCTAAGCATCGAATATCAGATAAGAAAGGGTATCGAGAATGGCATCTTTGCGAAAGACGCTCTTTAATCAATTGCTGGATATTGAAGATCTTTCCTATCTATCCCGCTTGATGGAAAACGGACTTTCACTAAGCGAGTGTTTCTCTCTGTTAAAGACCCGCAGAAACGAAGCTATGTTTGAGCAGATCCAAAAGAGACTCAATCAGGGAGAACTGATTGAGAAGGTGATCGGCGACTATCTGCCAAGGAAGATCCGCTCCTATATGGCGTCTTTTCTGGATTCGCTGTCATTTCAGGAAACTCTCTCACTGTCCCTTCGCTTTTACGAAAAAAAACGAAGAGGGCAGAAAGACACTGCTGTCGCAGATCGCATATCCTCTGATCCTCTTGTACATCTCGATGACTGCCCTGTATCTTTTCGATCTCTATGGCATTGATTCGATCTTTTCACTGATCAGAAGCTTTGAACAGGACATCGGCTTCTACGATGATCTGCGCATCCTGTTTCGGATCGTTGTCAACCTCTTTTATTACGGTGTTCTGCTTATATTTCTTCTGATGGCAGTTTTTACGAGACCACAGAAAATCGTCCTGCTGTATATCTTTCTCTCCGGACATTTCCCGGATTCATTTCTGAGCATCTTCTTTTCGGAGGAGTTCATGTCATTTCTTCTGATCTGCATGAAACAGGGCTATTCCACCAGGGAGTCCATGAAGATTCTGAAGTCCATGCGAAGCAAGCCCATCATATCCTTTCTTGCTTATCACATGGACGAGAGCCTGATGGAGGGCGAGACGCTGAAAGATGCCGCAGGCAGGAAATATTATGACCCGTCTCTGTCGCGTTTCATCAGGATTGCCGGCTATACCGGCGATTTCTCTTCGATCATCGATTCCTACATATTCCTGGCACGCCAGAAGATCGCCGGAAGGATGAAGAACGCAGCGCTTGC
>JAEEGL011186959.1_pt1 | contig 10923 bp, 16 predicted proteins | sample 9134231 | NCBI WGS metagenome assembly JAEEGL01 (sample SAMN16246548, study PRJNA631951) | gut metagenome | biome: gut microbiome; feature: rumen; material: fiber-attached | host: Bos | place: Iran: Karaj | collected 2018-10 | reverse complement strand
TGGCGCATCATGTCGGGGCTGATGCCTCCCTGAGAACGGTCTTGTGCTGAGCCGGCAAAGGCGAGGCCTATTGCCAGAGCAAGAATTGTGATTTTTTTCATATCAAGTTGTCAAATGGTTTAGGACGCGCGTTGCGCAGGATTAATAGTTTCTTTGACCGCAAAGGTAATGCAAGCCGAAGACAATGCCAAATTTATTTGAGCATTGTTGAGGCGCAGCCTACCTTCGCCGTTAGGCAACGGTAGTGCAAAATTCCGATTAAGCGAGAACAATGGAAGCTTGTTTTCATTGTCGAGCGTGAGGAATCTATCCAACCTGAGCGCAATGGCAAGACAATTAGATTGATTAGCGTAATTCGCATTAGCCCCGCAGGGTCGGAGTCAACAGGCCCGTGAACGCGCGGACGAAACGGAAAACAATAAGTACAATAAATACAACGTCTACCTTATCACAAATTGTTTGACAAGGACAGACCTACGCTAAAGATCAGGTTCACGTTGGACAATGTGCCACTAAGGTCCCAATCTTCACGATACTCGTCAGATGGTTTGTGATACCATACGGGCATGGGATATTTGTTTGGCTTGCTCACATCCACAGGTTGAAGGCCGTTCTCCAACACCACGGCACGGACACCCTTTTTCACGAAATTGTAGTGGTCGGAACGGTAAAACCAGCCGTCGGAGTTGTCATCGTCGAAGTAGATATACCTGCCCTGGGCAGCGGCGGCAGCCACATAGTAATTGTCCAAGTCGCTTTCCCCGCCACCCAAAATCACGACATCGCGCGTGAGTTCGGCAGGGCCTATGCTTTCAAAATTAAGGCAGGCCACAGTCTTCGCCATCGGCACGGCAGGGTGGTCGCAGTAATAAGCGGAGCCGAACAGTCCGCTCTTCTCAGACGACGGGAAGAGGAACAGCAGATCCCGGTGCGGCTGGGGCATCTCCTTGAACTTTTTGGCGACGAGCAAAGCTCCAGCCATGCCGGATGCATTGTCGGCAGCACCGTTATATATCGTATCGCCATGCTCATCGGGTTTCCCGATGCCCAGGTGGTCCCAGTGGGCACAGAACACTACGGCCTCACCGTCCTGGCCGCTCCCTCGCAGGATGCCGCCCACATTGCGCGTCTTCTGAATGTCGTAAGTCACATTCATCTTCACATCTCCCTTCACATTCAGGGAAAAGCTCTTGAAGCCAGGTTTTTTCGCATCGGCCACGGCCTTGTCCATGTCCATGCCGGCCGCAAGAAACAGTTTTCTGCAACCTTCCTCATGCAGCCACCCCCGGACGGCCAATTCGTTGGCATTGCGCGTGTCAAGATCATAGATGGCGAGATTGTCACTCAGGTGGCCATTCACACAGACGTGCCACCCGTAACTGGCGGCTTCGGTATGGTGGAGCACCAGGCAACCGGCAGCACCCTGGCGCTGTGCCTCTTCAAACTTATATAACCAACGACCGTAGTAGGTCATATTGCGTCCACGGAAGAGCTGGCTGTCATAAAAGCCGGGATCGTTGACCATCACGACCACTATCTTGCCTTTCACATCGATGCCATCGTAGTCATTCCAGCCGTATTCGGGTGCGTTGATGCCAAAGCCGCAAAACACATACTCCGCCTTCTTCAAGTCAATTTTGTCGGTGGCGCGAGTCGTCCAGATGATCAAATCGTCGGTATAGCGGAGCACCGATTTCTTTTTCCCGCTCACCGAGAGCCTGCCACCCACGGGCTTGGCTGTGACTGCAATCATCTCAAAGGGCTGGAACCAACTGCCGTTGAAGGCAGGCTCCAAACCGATTATCTCCAACTGCCTGGCAAGATAGTCCACCGTCTTGTCCTCATAGGGCGTCATGGGCTTTCTTCCGCCAAACTCATCACTGGCAAGCACCTTTGTCCATTCCCTCAGCAGCTGTTCGTCACTTCCGGTTCGCAACTGCTCTTGTGTAATCTGTGCACTGACACTTGCCAGCCCCATGGCGACAAAAGCGATTACCGTCACCAACTTTTTAGCATTCATTCTCATCAGCATATTCATAGATATAGGTTGTTGGAAAAGGACTTTTCCCTGACACACCACTCATGATGGAGTGCTAAATCAATTGATAGAAAAATCCCATTATTAGTTTTTAAATTTTCGCAAAGATACAAAATCTTTGTCTTCTACCGAAGATAAACTTCGGCGAATGTGGCTCTACCTTATGCTCAAGGATCTGAGTGAGTACATCGAGCGCGAGGTTTTAGCCTCCCGTTCTGCAGGTGGGCGAGCGATCGCCCACCGATGGGGAACGCCCGGCCTTGTCTTACATCGTCAAAGAATAAATTGAAGAGGATTCTATTTGAGCATTGCGCCAGTATCTTTCAATTTGATTGTCATCGGTTCTTTTTTCTTGATTTTTATCTCTTTCTTATAATATCCCACAGACATAATCTCTAGGACCTTTCCCTTTAGAGCTTCTATCTTGAATTCACCATTTATATCTGTAGTGACATATGTATTTGTACCTTTTATTCTTACGGTTGCACCAATTAATGGCTCATTATACTCATCAAGTACCACTCCTGAGACTAAGAAGATTTCTGGACATTTAGTCACTGCTGGGTCTTTCTCCAATCTGATTAATATGGTGGTGTCACTTGACAGGTGCAATTGCTGTGGTTTGTAGCCAATTCGTGACACTGTCATCACATACTTACGGGGATAACTCAATTCAAAATGTCCATCATTATCCGAGATGTCCTTAAGCATATACTCCCCAGTTGCATCTTTCCTGTAACATATGTGTACCGCCATAAGCGGCTGGCCATCGGCTGCATCAACGACCTGTCCAGTTACTGTGATAGGTTGCCATACAGATTGGGCTGTTGCATCTCCAACCCCAAATGCCACCAGCAGGAATAATGAGAAGGTTATTCTGATGAATCGAGTCATAGCGGTAGAGATTTAGTTGTTGATTTGGCAAAGGTAGTGTCTTTTTCTGTAAAAAACAATGTTAGGGTTGTGATTGGTTGTGTCTTTTGTGACTCCACCCTCATCTTCGACATCGAACAACTCGCCATCAACTAACGGCATCAGAAAAAATAACAGAAACATAACGAGTGTGTTGAAAGAACTTGCTATCTTTGCTGCAGTGAAAAAAGAACCAGTGTTTAAGTGCAAGCTGAATGCAGAGCCGAGTTTGTTTGAACTCTGCTGAGGCGCAGGCCTGAATGTGTTGAATACAAATTAATGCGTTAATCATAATTTTTTATAGTTATGAAAAGAATAGTATCGGCAATCATCCTTTCTTGCCTCACGCTGTCGTTGATGGCACAGATTGGTATTAAAGTGAACTATAAAGGCTCCAAGCCCTCCGTCGCAGATTTTGCATGGGCAGCATTTCCTTCATTGAACTATGAAGATGAAGAAGAATCTGGTGACCGCCCATGGAAGGAATTGGAAGATGCCATGAAACGTTATCGCGATGGCCTTCCACAAGAGGAAGGCGACAAGTTGACCATCGACACAAAAAACGGTTACATCCTTTTTGAACGTGTTTATGATGAATACGAAGACCATGTTTTCAGGCTGGAAGTATGTTTCTGGAACGAGTCGGACGGGAAACACCGACTTATTGCTTTCAACAATCTGGCAAGCTATTCGCAAGACGGGCCATCTGTGAGCGAAGTAAGTGGCCTTGTTTTTTTTCGTTACGACAATGCCACAAAGCGCATGAAGGGTTGCGAACCTCCCGGGTTCGAAATTGATTACAGCCTCTTGTATGAACTGCCACGTAATGGCAAGGACATCATTACCACTCGATGGAATGACGACGGCTCGACTAAGCAGATAGTATTGAAATGGGACGGAGAACAATTCAACGAGTAAACTGATTTATGATAATAAAGGACATACTTCTTGTTGGAGTGGGCAGTTTTTTCGGCGGCATCGCCCGATACCTGATATCGTTGGCGATGAAGGGCATGGGCTCCGCATTCCCTTGGGCAACGATGACTGCTAACATTGCCGGTTGTCTGCTCATCGGTGTGCTGTGGGCGGCATTCAATCGTGCAAATGCCTCGTCGCAGCTGAACCTGCTGTTGATTGTGGGCTTTTGTGGTGGCTTCACAACGTTTTCCACATTCTCAAAGGAAAGCTTGAGTCTGTTGCAGGTTGGTAACTACTTCTCATTCGCCCTGTACGCTCTGGGCAGTGTAGTGCTTGGCATAGCAGCTATTGCCCTGGGTTATGCATTGGCAAAGTAAACAATTAGGATGATGAAAGAAGAATGCTTGATTTGCAAGGCTCCGCTGGAGTATCTTGAGAATGATGAACTCATGGAGTGCGCCATCTGCCACAAGAAGGAGAGCAGCAAGACCCGCTGCGTCCATGGTCACTATGTGTGCAACGACTGCCATACAGCAGGACTGGATGCCATCATCGGGCTATGCCTCGCCGAGACGTCCAGAAATCCCATTGAGATTATCGAGAAGATGATGGCGCAACCCTTCTGCCACATGCACGGCCCCGAGCACCATGTGATGGTGGGGGCTGCTTTGCTCACTGCCTACAAGAACGCCGGGGGTGGGGTAGACCTGCCTAAGGCCTTGAACGAGATGATGTCCAGGGGCAAGAGCGTTCCTGGAGGGGCATGCGGCTTCTGGGGCGCTTGCGGTGCAGGCATCAGCACGGGGATGTTCGTGTCAATCATCTCCAACTCAACGCCGTTAGCTGATGAGCCTTTTGCCCTGTCGCACCTGATGACGGCCAAATCCCTCGGCGAGATAGGCCACATAGGCGGCCCGCGCTGCTGCAAGCGCGACTCGTTCCTCTCCATCCTCGCTGCCGTCGATTTCGTCAAGGAGCACTTCGGTGTGGAGATGGAACGCCCCGAGGTCATCTGCCGCTATTCAAGTAAGAACAACCAGTGCATCGGGCGGCGGTGCCCCTTCTCTCCAGCAAACCATTGAGAACCGCTTACCGTCCATCTTCCAAGACCTGAGAATTCCGCGTCGTTAACCCATCACCACGTCGAGCACCATCATCAAGACAAAGCCGATGGCGAAGCCAATGGTGCTGACATTGGTGTGCTGGCCGCTTGAGGCTTCAGGTATCAGTTCCTCGACGACCACATAGAACATGGCTCCCGCGGCAAAAGCGAGCATATAGGGTAGAACGGGTAAAACCAGGGATGACAGCAACAAGACCGCAAGGGCCCCGACAGGTTCAACGGCACCGCTCAGCGAACCGATGAGGAAAGACCGCCAACGGCTGTTTCCTGCCGCGCGCATCGGCATTGAGATGATGGCTCCCTCGGGGACGTTCTGAATGGCAATACCTAGTGATACCGCTATGGCGCTGGCCAGCGAGATGTTTGTGACACTGCTGTCGGCACCGGCAAAGACCACGCCCACAGCCATACCTTCGGGCAGGTTGTGGATGGTCACCGCCAAGGCCAACATCGCCGTGCGAGACAAGTGGGAACGGAGGCCCTCGGGCTTGCTGCTCCCGAGATGCAGATGCGGGGTCAGCTCATCAATCAGCAACAGGAACCCGATACCCAAGAGGAATCCTACGGCAGCAGGCACAACCGCCCATGCGCTCCCTGATGTTTCCATCTCCATTGCAGGGATCAGCAATGACCAGACCGATGCTGCCACCATTACCCCCGAAGCGAAGCCCAGCAGTGCCTTCTGCAGCCTTGTTGACATCTCGCCCTTCATCATAAAGACGAAGGCCGACCCTAGCATGGTGCCCAGCAAGGGTATGAGTAACCCGATAACCAGTATGGTCATGACTGTTCCTTCGATGCCTGTTTCAGGCCGGTGATGGCGGCATACGAGGGCTTCTTGCGGTGGATGGTTGTATCGATGAAGCCTGCCTCGTCAAGCAACGTTTTCAGTTGCTCTGGCGAATAGGCCGTCATGCCCTCGACCACGTTAGTCCACATCGAATCGCCCTCAATCACCTCCACCATGATGGCGAAACGGCTACCCGGCTTCAGCACGCGTTGCACTTCTTGCAGGCACCCGGGCAGATTGGGCCAGAAATACACCGTCTCGACGGCTGTCACGAGGTCGAATTTCCCATCCTCGTAGGGCAGTTTCTCGGCAGATCCTTGGCAGACGAACACCTGCTTGTCGAGCACAGCGGCATTCACTTTGCGCGCCTTCGCCACGCTTTCCTCCGAGATGTCAATGCCATATACCTGTGCTCCTTCGCTGCGCTGGAGCAGCCTCTTCAGTGTCGCACCGCCACCGCAGCCGATGTCAAGCATTGTCCAACCAGGCTGGAACTCCACAAAGTCAAGTCCCCAGTTTGTCAGTGGCGCATGACCGAAGTTCATGAACCGCAGCATCATTCTCCCCATCATCCCTCTAGGATGCGCACAATTAGTAAAGAACGTTTTAAAAATTCCCATATCATTTAGTTTTTTAGTTGGCTGCAAATGTACTATGGGAATGACAATCATAGCAATACCAAATAATTGGTATTTTATTCGCTCTTATTGCCATAAAAATAGGAGAAAACGCAACTATGGCCCCCAGCCTCATCTTCAATTCAACACAGGTGATGACATGGAGGACGGTGTTCGCCCACCAAGGCGAGCCGCCCGCCAAGGCCTGCAGGTCATGGACGTTCGCCGTGACAGCTCGGCCGAGAACATCGAAGACATCCTCAAGGAGTTGAGCGAGTACATCGAGCACGAGGTTTAAGCCTCCCGTTCCGCAGGTGGGCGATCTTCTCGCCTATCGATCGGAACCGGCGCCGGACGCCCCCATAGATGGGGAACGCCCGGCTTTATCTGTCATCGGTACAAGAAAAAATGAAAGATTTTCGAGAAAAATCAGTTTTTAATCCTTTGATTTACGAAATTCTAACATGATTGACCGTTGCGCACATGTTTACCCGTTCTTGGTCAATTTGAAAATGGTTTGTAACTTTGCCGTTGTAACAATATAAAAGTTAGTATTAACCATTTAACACCTAATTATTTATGAAACGTGTAGATTTGAATCTTACTCAGAGTGCCCAGGGCATCATGAAACTCCAGGCTGAGGCAGGAACTGCCTGCGGCAGCGCATGTGGAACCAACGACAAACCCGCAGAGGAGAAGCCCGCCGCTTGCGGCAGTGCCTGCGGCGCAGCCGACAAGCCCGAGGAGAAGCCCGCAGCCTGTGGTAGCGCCTGCGGTGCAGCTGACAAATAATCAGTCATGGACTACTTCGCATTTCAGTGGCACATCACCGACGAATGCGACCAGCGTTGCAAGCACTGCTACATTTTCTCCTCACCCAACCGCCCGAAGATGGCGGAAATGCCGTGGGAAAGGCTTGTGGCAGTGCTTGCAAGCGTTGAACGGATGTGTGAACGCATGAAACGGTTGCCCTACCTGTATATCACGGGTGGCGACCCCATTCTTCATAGCCGATTCTGGGATTTCCTGGAGTTGGTTCATGCGCACGACATTCCGTTTACCATCATGGGAAATCCGTTCCACCTTAACGATGAGGTGTGCCGACGTTTGAAGGTGCTCGGCTGCCGCAAGTATCAGTTGAGTATCGACGGCATGCGGGACACCCACGACAGCTTCCGCAAGCCCGGATCGTTTGACCGCACGCTTGAGGCCATCGGCACGTTGCACCGTGCCGGCCTGCATTGTGCTGTCATGACGACTGTGTCGGGGACCAACATCAATGAGATTCCCGACATCATCGACCTTGTGGTGGAACGCAAGGTGGACATCTTCGCCTTCGGGAGATATTGCCCCACAAGTGCCGACAAAGCATCCCCCGACAAGGGCTGGCACATTGAGCCGAACGATTACCGCGACCTGCTAGAGCAGTGTTGGGCAAAGTATGAGCAATACAAGGACAGCGACACCACCTTCAACCTCAAGGATCACCTGTGGACACTGTTCCTCTACGAGAAAGGTCTATTCAAGATACCCGACGGACTTGACGAGGAAACGGTTTATGGCGGATGCAACTGCGCCAACTGCCACTTCACCATCACCGCCGAAGGCCGCTTGATGGCTTGCCGCCGCTTCGAGAGCTATGTCGGCACGGCAGACGAGGACCTGCACGATGTGTTCCATGGCGAGCGCATGAACGAGTATCGCCAGCATGAACGCTTCGAGAAATGCGCCGACTGCGAGTTGCTCCGTTTTTGCCGTGGCTGTCCCGCCGTGGCTTACGGATACACCAAGAACTTTTACGCTCCCGACCCACAGTGTTGGAAAAAGATAGAGAGATGAGAGCGATTGTGATAAACGGCTGTTGCAGTGCCGACCAACTGCAAGTAAGCGACATTCCCGTTCCACAGGTCAAACCTGGATGGGTGCTTGTGAAGATACATGCCGCCGGCATGAACCACAGTGAGGCGATATTGCGCACCATGGAGGCCGACAACGACTACATCAACACGCCCATCGTGCCTGGTATCGAGTGTGTGGGCGAGATTGCCGACGCGAGCGACAGCCGCTATACTGTGGGCGACCGTGTGATAGCCCTCATGGGCGGCATGGGACGGTCGTTCAACGGCAGTTATGCCGAGTATGCGTTGTTGCCGACAAAAAACGTGTTCAAAGTGGACACCCGCCTTGACTGGCTGCAGCTTGCCGCAGTCCCTGAAACCTATTTCACCGCTTACGGTTCCTTGTCTGAATGTCTGCTCCTGCAAGACGGCGATGTGCTGCTTGTGCGAGGGGCCACGAGCACCGTAGGCCAAGCAGCCATACAACTGGGCAAGGCTATGGGTGCAACAGTGATTGCCGCCGCCAGACGCGAAAGTTCGTTTGAAGGGATCATGGCAATCGGTGCCGACCATTGCATGCTTGATGATGGATGCATCAGCGATCAAACGCTTCCGGTTCGCCCCAACAAGCTTCTTGAATTGATCGGACCCAGGACGCTTCGCGACTCGCTGCTCACGGTCTCCCGTCCGGGATATGTCTGCGACACCGGAGTGCTGGGCAACGTGTTTACCATACCCCAGTTTGACCCGATCAAATACATACCCAATGGCGTGTTCCTGACGGGATTCTTCTCCAATTTCCCCACTCAGACCGTTATTGACCGTCTGTTTGAACTGATTGAGCAAAACGCCATCACACCGCTTTATAAGCACGTGTTTTCCCTCAATGAGATTGTTGAGGCACACACGTTGCTTGAGAAAGGCGGAGCTGGCGGAAAAATCATACTGAAAATCCTATAAAGCCATGTTCAAGAGTACAATCATCGACCCTGTTTTTCCTAATTGTCCCATACGCAACGTGTTGTCGCGCATCAGTGACCGATGGACAATTCTGATTATGCTAACCCTCAAGGGCGAGGATAAGCCCATGCGATATTCCGACCTCTTGTCGAAGATTCCTGATATCTCACAGAAGATGCTCACCGTGGCTCTTCGCAACCTTGAAGCCGACGGGCTGGTATTCCGGCAAGCTTATGCCGAGATTCCCCCTCGTGTGGAATACAGCTTGACTGAGCGGGCGAGAACCCTCTTGCCGCACATCAGTAGTTTAGTAAACTGGGCAGCGGAGAACCTTGATGACATCCTCAAAGACCGACAGGCATTTGCCTCAAGAAAATAACCGTCCATGATCTCCGATCGGTGGCGGAGTATTATATGCGCCAGGGCAGCCAAGCCCTGCGCAACAACTAATATCAGGGAACCCAGCACTTCAAACTGCTCGACTCGCATCAGATACACCGGACCCGAATCTGCTGCATCTTCGAGATCAACGGTCTTCAAGTGCACTTCTTAATATTTCCGCATTTGGAATACGATTATTTGGAAATAGTCGTATCTTTGCGTCAATTTCAACTCAGAACCAATAATACAAATACAACCGTCTCATTTTTTTGTTCAATGAAATTATCTCAAGATAAGAAAACGAAATATCAGATAGTCACGTTGCTTTTGTCGCTACTGTTGGGGGTGGGAATTGCAGCTTTTAGCCCAGTGAGGGAGATATATGAGGAAATTTTTGGTTATAATAATGCGATCGGGACGATCACCCTTGCGTTAATCCTTGCGGGATTCTCATGGTTGAGTATCCATTTGGCTTTTGCCCAGTGGACAAATAGCCATTGGATGTTATTGGCGATGAAGATGGTGCTCTATTTTTGTGGTATGATAACTGTACCCTTTTTGATCCTTTTTATTATAACTTTAAATCAATACCGTCACCACCCAGGCATGGAGCTTGGTGCGATGGCGATGCCCATCTTATGGTTAATAGCGGTGCCCATGTTGGTTATTATCCTGATCATTCCCTTCGGTTTTCTCTCTTATTGGTTGTCACGCCTGTCACCAACCAAGAGTCAGGAAAACCAGTATAGATCATGTCAGACGGAACAAAAAACCGAAAGAATGACGGAAACGAAAAAGACATTAGAGAAATGTTGTTTGACATTAGTTGTAATGTTGATCGGGGCTTTCGCAGTTGTGTTGACCTTTGATAGGTTATTTATATTGGCATGTATCATCTTGTTTATGGGCTGGATTCTTTATTTCATTTGGAGAAAGTATTGATATAAGATTATTCAATGCTTTTGCCTGTGACCTGTTCTTGTCTGACTATGACATGGGCGATGGCGGTCACGTGTTCCACACCTGCTAAGCCGGGCTCTCTCCTAAAAAAAAAAGGAGCGCCCGGCTTTATTTCTTGCAAACGATCCAGTGGTCAATTGCTACTTACCAGATAAGAATCCGATAAGGTCGTCAATTTCTTCTTCAGTGAAATTACCTGCAACTTGAACATTTCCATTCTCCACTTGACACATTACCATAGGATAAGAATACACCTTCCCTTTTATCACAGTTGCTATGTAGCGATTGATGTTTTGTGCTGTTAATCGGGAAAACTGTTGTTTACCATTATCGTCAAATCTGAATGATATACAATACTGATCATCAGGCGTGGACTCTTTCTTCGC
>JAEEGL010547354.1_pt1 | contig 10923 bp, 12 predicted proteins | sample 9134231 | NCBI WGS metagenome assembly JAEEGL01 (sample SAMN16246548, study PRJNA631951) | gut metagenome | biome: gut microbiome; feature: rumen; material: fiber-attached | host: Bos | place: Iran: Karaj | collected 2018-10 | reverse complement strand
TGCGGTTTAGGTGCTTGCCTCTGCTGCGTAGAAGACACCGTCGATGGGCATGTTTGTGTCTGCAAGGAAGGACCGGTATTTAACACAAGGAGGTTGAAATGGTAAACATGACGATAGACTTGGGACGCGGCCTGGTGCTGCGCACCCCCGTGATGACGGCTTCGGGCACTTTCGGCTACGGCGAGGAGTACACCGATTTCGTGGATTTGTCGCAACTCGGCGGCATCATCGTAAAAGGCACGACCCTGCATTCGCGCGAAGGCAATCCCTATCCGCGCATGGCCGAAACGGCTTCGGGTATGCTGAACTGTGTAGGACTACAAAACAAAGGCGTACAATACTTTATCGATACGATTTATCCGCGCATCATGGACTTCGACACCAACGTGTTGCTTAATCTATCCGGCTCCACCTTGGAGGATTATGTGCGTGGCGCGGAGATGATTGACGCTTTGGACAAGGTTCCCGCAATCGAGCTGAATGTCTCTTGTCCCAACGTGAAACAAGGCGGCATGGCTTTCGGCGTGACTTGTGCGGGCATCTCGCAAGTGGTTTCTGAAGTGCGAAAAGTATATCATAAACATCTGATGGTCAAGCTATCGCCAAATGTGACCAACATCGCCGAGATTGCCTTGGCAGCCGAGGCTTCTGGTGCTGATTCGGTGTCACTTATCAACACCCTGATGGGCATGGCTATTGATGCGGAGCGGCGCAAACCGAAATTGTCTGTCATAACGGGCGGATTGTCAGGGGCTTGCGTGAAGCCCGTGGCCTTGCGCATGGTGTGGCAGGTGGCCAAGGCGGTGAAGATTCCCATAGTAGGTTTGGGCGGCATCTCCAACGCCACCGATGCCGTGGAATTCATGCTCGCCGGAGCCTCCGCCATCGAAATCGGGACGGCCAATTTCATTGATCCTGCTGTTTCCGTAAAGGTCGCCGAAGGGATGAAGGAGTATTGCGAACGACATGGTTTTGAAAAGGTTACGGATTTGATTGGGGCTTTGGAGTGCTAAAGTAATGGCCATTACCGTAATGACGGTTACTTTTATGCAAGCAGTAATCGGGTCTCCATCCGCGACTGTCATAAGATGGTGTTGGGGGATTGGGATTGAGGTTGTGGGGATGATGACTTTGTATTTAACCGATGAGAAAAACAATATTTTATAGTATAGTTTAGAAAAATTTGCTATTTTTGCAAACTATACTTAATAATGTTGTTATGGACAAACAAATTATCAAGACTATTATTGGCGAAAAGCAACAGCAAATTACCAAGACAAAACTGTTGCAACGGGAAGAGGTGTTCGACGATCAATCCTGTTATGTGCTCGTTGGTATTCGTCGTGCCGGAAAGTCATACACGCTCTATCAGGATATGCAAGCCAAGCTTTTTGCAGGACGAGCCAAAGCTGAAGACTTCCTTTATGTTAATTTCGAGGATGAGCGAATTGCTTCTATTCGCGCCGAGGAACTAGGCCTTCTGCTTGATGCCTATTGGGAGATGTACGACCAAAAACGTCCTTTCATATACCTTGACGAAATCCAGAACATCACGGGGTGGGAGAAGTTCGCCCGTCGTCTTTCGGAGGCAAAGCACCATGTCATGATTACAGGCAGCAACGCCAAGATGCTCAACCATGAAATCACTTCCACGCTTGGTGGCAGCTACATCCAGCGCAACATTTATCCGTTCTCGTTTGCCGAGTATCTGAAATACTATGGCGTCCAGCTTGACAAGAACTGGGAATTCCAACCTGAAATGCGGTTGGCGGTAGTGCGTCATTTTCATGAATATTTCATTCATGGTGGTTTTGCCGAGTCGTTTGACAAAATAGACAAAAGGGAATGGCTCACCTCTCTCTATCAGAAGATTCTTATGGGCGACATCGTGGAACGAAACAAAATTCGCAACTCTCGCATTTTCCGTCTATTGGCCCGCAAGTTGGCCGACAGCGTGATGCAACCCACAACGCTGAAACGCCTAGAACACATTATCAAATCCACGGGAGATAGCATTAGTTCTACTGTGTTGAAAGATTATCTCGACTACATGGAAGATGCTTATCTTGTCTTTTCCATTCCTAACCTTGTGTCGCCACTGACTGAACAGCAAACCATAGTAAAGCGTTATTTTGCAGACAATGGCATATTAGGCCTTTTCCTCTTGGGAGGAGAAACGAAACTGTTGGAGAACATGGTGGCTGTCCACTTGAACAAAATGTATCGTAATACGCCAGAAGAATTGCGGCTGTTCTATTACAACAAGGGTGGAGAAGTGGACTTTTGCATTCCAGAAACCAACACAGCCATTCAAGTATCCTACAGCATCGACGATGCTGACACTTACGAACGAGAAGTGGGAGGATTGGTCAAGTTCCTCAAGGCATTCAAGCAATATAAGGGTTTTATTATCACTTGGGACACTGAAAGGCAGATAACCGAAGACGGCATCAGTATAGGAGCCATCCCTGTTTGGAAATGGCTATTGTTCAACATATAATCAATGACATCGTATCATGAAAAAACCACGCATTTACCTTTTATTGGCCGTTTTTACCATCCTCGGCTTTGCCCTCGGCCTGATTTTTGACAATCTTTTCACAAAAACCTACGCCGATGAGCGCAACACAAATGTGATTCTTCCCGCTGAAGATGCCTTTGAAGTCACGGCGACAGGCACTGCCCGCAGCGCCGACTACGAAATCGTCACCATCTATGGGCGAAAGTACATCATCTTTAGTTCTGGCGACGATATCGAGGTGCTGAATTATTGAGACGTTTGATTTGATAAAAAAAACGATTGATTTACTGCGGTTTGCATTGCTTTTTGATAGAACCACCGAAAAAAAAAAAAAAAAAAACAATAAGTTTTTTTGCCTCGGTTTTGAAATTTTGCACAAATGTTACAAATCCAACGTTTCGTCAAGAAAAACAAAATCTCCTACACCCTCACAGAGGAAATGGGCCTTTACACCATCAAACTCTTTGGCCTCAAACCCAAAGAACTTGAGAAGTTCATCAAGGACTTCATCAAGACCAACCACCTCACCAAAGTCTAGCCGCAGGAGCCTTTGGCTCTTGCGGCATAAGGTTTTGTCGTTTTTTTATACAAATAGCTCTAATTTGAACTATTATTCGTATTTTTGCATCGTTAAAGTTTAATTTAGAGCTGTTATGAATGATATCTACATGCTTTCCGATACGGTAATCTTTGAAAAAATAGGGAACCGGTTGAAGCAAACCAGACTGAAGCAGAACATCACGCAGCAGAGCCTCTCGGAGGGTGCCGGAGTGTCGCTGTCATCGCTTAAGAAAATCGAAAAAGGCGAGTTTGGTTCGTTCGACTCGCTGATACGGGTGATGCGTACACTTGGGCTGCTGGACGTATTGCAACCCTTGGTGGAGGAGGAACAGCTTAGCCCGAATGAATACTACGAGATGGTTCATTCCTCCAGAACAAAGGTCAGGAAGCGTGCCGCAAAAAAACTCCACCAACCTAATAAGGAGGAATCGACATGGTAATCGTAGCAAGAGCGAATATGTATGGTATCCCTGTCGGGACGTTCCGGTGGGACGAGCAATACGAGGTTGCCCGATTTGAATACGACCCCAATTTCATTGAGCGTGGTTTGGAGCCCTCGCCACTGATGATGCCCGTGCGTGAAGGACGCGTTTACTCGTTTGCTAGTCTGGACAGGGAGACCTTCAAAGGACTGCCAGGCTTGTTGGCTGACTCGCTGCCTGACACCTATGGACGAGCGCTGTTCGACAAATGGCTGGCGCTGACGGGCCGCACGAGCAGCAACTCTATCGAGACGCTTTGTTTCATGGGCAAGCGTTGCATGGGTGCTTTGGAATTTGAGCCAGCTATGGATGTCGCTTACGACCCCAATGCCCAATTCGAAATTGACTCACTAGTGAGTGTGGCCAGCGACGCTTTGGCTGAAAAGTCGTCGTTTGGCACGAATCTTAATGAGGACAAAAAAGCGGCCATCGCCGAGATTCTCCGTTTGGGGACTTCGGCTGGGGGACAGCGTGCAAAGGCAATTATCGCCTATAACAAAGAAACGGGTGAGGTGCGTTCGGGACAGGTGGAAGTCCCCGAAGGTTTCGACTATTATCTGATTAAGTTGGACGGAGTGTCGGCTACGGCGGGTTTCAAAGAAACGGGCAACTATGGGCGTTTGGAATACTCTTTCTACAAACTAGCGAAAGCTTGTGGCATCGATATGACCGAGTGCTCGCTAATTGAGGAAAACGGACGGGCGCACTTCCTGACCAAACGCTTCGACCGTCAGAACGGGAAGAAAGTCCACATGCAGACGCTCTGCGGCATTGCCCATTTCGACTATCGTCTTCATAGGGCATATTCATACGAACAGGCTTTCAACGTAATGAGAGCTTTGCGTTTGCCTTATTCGGAGGCGCAGGAAATGTTTCGCCGCTTGGTGTTCAATGTTGTGGTTCGCAACCAGGACGACCACACCAAGAATATCTCGTTCTTGATGGACGAGAGCGGCAAATGGCGGCTTTCGCCTGCCTATGACATGGGATATGCCTACAATCCAAAGGGAGGCTGGACGGCCACTCACCAAATGTCGGTGAACGGCAAATTTGACAATATCACCAGTGAGGACTTGCTTGTGTTTGCCCGTCAGAACAACATCAAGGATTCCGCATCAATAATCGATGGCATTTGTGAGGCCGCTTCAAATTGGCCTGCCTTGGCTGTCGGTTGCGGCGTTCCTCATAATACAACGGAAGCTATCTTCTCGAATTTGCTGCTAAATCTCTGATGGTGTATTAAACTCGAATCGTAGTGATAGGAGCCAGTTGGCGACTTTCCATGCCCATCAAGTTTTGTGTGTTTTGAAGGTTTTGTGATAAACCTATACGAAATTGACCTCGGGACTAATCTGAATCCCGAATTTCGCTTCCACGGAATCTTGGATTTTGTGGGCGAGTTCCACGATGTCTTGACCTTTTCCGCCACCGTAATTCACAAGGACAAGCGCTTGTTTTTCATACACGCCTACATGTTCATCGCGCCAGCCTTTCCAGCCCGCTTGTTCAATAAGCCATCCAGCGGGGATTTTCACCAAACCTTTTGCGTCAGAATAATGAGGCATGTCGGGATATTGTTGCTGCAAGTCTTCATATTGTTCCGCGCTGATGACGGGATTTTTGAAAAAACTACCCGCACTTCCTATCTGCTTTACATCAGGTAGTTTAGCGTCACGGATGGCGCAGATAGCATCGTGAAGTTGCTGCAGGGTCGGCGTTTCGATGTCATGTTCGGCAAGATACACCTTGATGTTGCCGTATTCCAACTTTAATTCAGCTTGTTTGTGTAACAAAAAGTCAACAGAAGTGATGACGAACTGTCCTTTTAACTCGTTCTTGAAAACGCTGTCGCGGTAACCGAAACGACATTCCTTTCCCGAGAAAACACGTCTGTCGCCCGTGTCTAGTTCAACGGCTTCACATTGTAAAAAACTGTCTTTCAATTCTATGCCGTAGGCTCCAATGTTTTGCACAGGTGCAGCCCCGACTTTCCCTGGAATGTGGGCGAGGTTCTCAACACCATGCCAGCCCTTGCTGACACAGAGTTGCACAAAGTCGGGCCAATCTTCACCAGCTTGGGCGCGGACGACGACATCGTTTTCACCCTCTGAAAGGATTTCTATGCCTTTTGTGTTGATGTAGACTACTAGGCCATCGAAATATTCCTCTTGGAACAGCACATTGTTCCCTCCGCTGAGAATCAGGTGCTTTTCCTTTTTGAACACATCAGAACGAATCAATTCCTCAAGTTCTTGGATATCATTGATTTCGGTAAAATATTTCGCCACGGCATCAAAACCGAAGCTGTTGTATGGTCGCAAGCTGACATTAGTTTTCATAATTGCAAAAATAGCACTATTTCCCATACGTTGAGTCCATGAAAATTCGTTCAACTTTACAAAACCTCGGTTTTCCTGCAAAATCCTCCAAAATCTGCGTCTCTGCAAAGCCCATTTCCCCACACAAATGCAGCATCTCCTCCCCCATCCTCTCGTTGATTTCGAACCAGACTTGTCCCTCGGGATTCAGTCGGTCTTTCGCCAAACGCAGAATCTGGCGGTAAAACATCAGCGGGTCATCATCGGGAACGAACAAAGCACTTTCAGGTTCCCAATCGAGGACATTCTTCTCCATGGCAACACGTTCACTGTCGCAGACGTAGGGCGGATTGCTTACCACCAAATCCACTGGTTGACAGAGAAACTCGGATTGCGGATGCAACACATCATCCTGCACAAACGTCACCTTCACAACATTGCTTTCGGCGTTTTCCTTGGCCAACTGTAAAGCATTTTCCGAGACATCAAAACCAAAGACTTCAGCATTCATGAAATGCTTTGCCAAAGCAATGGCGATGCATCCCGAACCTGTACCAATGTCCCAAATGCGGATACTTTTTGCACCGCCTCCCATAGATTCCTTTCCATCACACATGCCCACACTGGAATGACATGGGAGGCTAGTTGTACAAATCTTTTGCACCAACTCCAATGTCTCGGGACGCGGAATAAGCACGGCGGGCGACACCTTAATCAATAAGTCGCCGAAACGCGCCACACCCGTCACATACTGTACCGGCTCGCCCTCCAACAACCGTTTAATGGCATGTTCAAGTCGGGCATATTGCTCCTCGTCGATGCGCAAGTGGGGTTCCATCAGTTGCCGCTTGAGGTCAAAATCGAAGAGATCCTCCAATAAGATGCGCATCAACTGTTCCGCCTCGCGCTGCGGGAAGGTTTCGGCCAACAACTCGGTAAAATGGTGTTTCGATTGCTGCAAATTAAATCCAATCATGGCGCAAAATTACGCAAAAACTCCGTACTTTTGCCGAATGTTTCATTTTGGCGGGCCACAGATCCGCCCCTACGATTATGATATACCTGATTCTCGCCATATTGTTTTCAACCGGCGTTTTTGTTGCCATGCGTCTCTTCGAACGCTTCAAACTCGACAACCACCAGGCGCTGATGTGGAACTACGTCTTCGCCGCTGGCACGGGTTTCCTGATGTGCAAGCAGTTTGACACGCTTCCGCAACTCGTTGCCGAGCCGTGGTTTGGCCTCTCGTTGGTGACGGGGTTTTGGTTCATCTTCACCTACCTGCTGATGACAGCCTCTACCCAACGCTCCGGTGTGACGGTCACCTCCCTATCAAGCAAACTATCGGTCGTTTTGCCAACTTTAGCGGGCGTGGTGCTGTTCAGCGAAAAACTGAACTTTGTGGCCACGATGGGCATTGTCTTGGCTTTAGTGGCTTTGGCGTTGGTGGTAGGCGGGAAAAACGATACGGTTAAATCACACAAAACCAATTGGTTACTTCCCGTTTTTATTTTCTTCGGCACAGGCACAGGCGACATCCTGATGAAACTCACCGAGCAACGTAATGGAAACGACAACATGAGTTTCATGATTGCCTTCATCTACCTGATTGCCATGTTGTTCGGTGTCATCATCGTGGCCTATGACCTTCTACGCAAAAAGTCGCAATGGCAGTGGAAGAATGCCCTTGGCGGGATAGGTTTGGGTGTCATCAACTTCTTCTCCACCTACTGCGTTTATCATGCCATGCGCCATTTCGACAACGTGGTGCTGTTCCCCGTCTACAACATTGGCGTGGTGAGCCTCACCGCACTCACGGGTTGGCTCCTCTTCAAGGAGAAGCTCACTTGGAAGAACTATCTGGGATTGGCCATCGCCATCATCGCCGTCATCCTCATCACACTCAAGCCATGAACGACGACACCTATTATATGTTGGCCACCTGCGGCGAGGGCCTATACAAGGAGAAAGGCAGCAAGTTCATCGCAGAAACCTTCGTCGTTATGAATGAGGACGAAGCCAAGGCAGCTGTCGCCTCCGTTAAGAAGAAATACTTCGATGCTCGACACCATTGTTATGCCTATATGATTGGTCCCGATAAGAAGGTTTTCCGCTCCAGCGACGACGGCGAGCCATCGGGAACCGCTGGCAAGCCCATCCTCAACCAGATTTTATCGAAAGACGTCACTAATATTTGCATCGTTGTGACAAGGTACTTCGGTGGCATCAAATTGGGCACTTCAGGACTGATTAACGCTTACAAAACTGCTGCTCGCGACGCGTTGGACAACAGCACGATAGCCGAAAAAACCATAAACGAAATTTACAGTCTTGAGTTTTCCTATCCCTTGATGAACGAGGTGATGCGCATCCTAAAAGAAGAAAATCTCGAGCAACGCAATCCTCGTTTTGAGTTGGACTGCTACTTGGAGTTTTCAACAAGAAAAAATGCCGCTTCAAGAATTTTTGAAAAATTCAGCAATTTGTACGGTGTAAAAATAACCAAAATCAACACTCTGTAAAACAATATTTTACAGAACACACTCTCAAAAATCGATGAAAAGCCTCGTAATTTTGAGAAAAGAAAATTAAAAATCAATAGGATTTTAATTTTTTTATGAACAATTAATCTTCTATTTTTGCGAGGTCAAAATGAGGCAAAAAACAGCCACTCGCGACTCCGAATTTTTACAAAAATCAACAATATCAAAGGATTTCAATGGTCAATCGCCATGTCGAAATATGGGATAAATGCCTCTCGGTGATTAAGGACAACACCGAGCCGCAGAGCTTTGCGACATGGTTCAAGCCCATCATCCCGTTGTCGCTCAACAAGAACGTGCTCACCATCCAGGTGCCAAGCCCATTTTACTATGAGTGGCTTGAAGAACACTATATCGATCTTTTGCGGATGACGCTGAAACGCTTCCTCGGTCCAGATGCCAAGTTGAACTACAGCATTGAGGCCGACAGTAGCGACAAATCGTTCACCATCATGATGCCTGGATCGAACCGCAACAACCCGAAAAATCCCGTCGGGCGGCCCGCACCTGAAAAGTTGTCGGACGGTCCTATTAATCCTTTCGTCATCCCCGGCCTGCAAAAACGCCAAATCGAGTCGCAACTCAATGAGAACTACACCTTCGACAACTTCATCGAAGGCGAGTGCAACCGTGTGGCACGACAGTGCGGCCTCGAGGTGGCCAAGAAACCAGGCGGCACGGCCTACAACCCGCTACTCATCTACAGCGGCACGGGCCTTGGCAAGACCCACCTTTGCCACGCCATCGGCCTTGAGGCCAAACGCCTTCACCCCGAACTGACCGTGTTGTATGTGCAAGCCGAACAGCTTTACAACCAATATTTTACGGCCACGAAAAACAACAACCGCGTCGACTTTATCCACTTCTACCAGATGATTGACGTGTTGCTCATCGACGACATCCAGTTCCTTGCGGGAAAGACAGCTACACAGGAGGCTTTCTTCCAGATTTTCAACTACTTGCATCAAAACAACAAGCAGATTGTCATCACAAGCGATAAGTTCCCGTCCGACTTGCAGAACATCGAGACGCGCCTGTTGTCGCGCTTTAAGTGGGGTCTTACCGCCGACCTTCAAATCCCAGACGTGGCCACCCGCACTGCCATCATCCGCGAAAAACTATACACCAACGGCATCAAACTGCCCGATGACGTAGTGCAATACCTTGCCAACAACCTGCGTACCAGCGTCCGCGAACTGGAAGGGGTTATGATATCGCTCATGGCACAGTCATCCATCAACAAAAAGGCCATCACCATTGAGATGACACAGCAAATCATCGAGCGTTTCGTACGCAACAGCGTCAAGGAACTGTCGGTGGAATACATCATCAACATCGTTTGCGACTATTTCAAAATCAGTGCCGACCAACTGGCCCTCAACACACGCAAACATCAGGTGGTGCAGGCTCGCCAAATCGCCATGTACCTCTCGAAAAAATACTCCAACGCCAGCCAGACAGCCATTGGCGAGCAATGCGGCAAGAAAGACCACGCCACCGTGCACCACGCCTGCAAGACTGTCTCCGACCGCCTTGCCACCGACAAGCAGTTTAAGGCAATGATGGCCGAAATCGAGAAAAAAATCGTATTATAACCCTCAAACCGATGATTTCCAACCATTTCGGAAAACTTTACTTGGTTCCCAACCTGCTTGGGGCCACTCGCCCTGAACACGTGTTGCCCCAAGGCACACTCGACATCGTGAAACGCCTGAAATATTTCGTGGTTGAGAACACACGCACTTCACGCCGCGTGTTGAGCCGCATCGGGATGAACAATGCCATCGACGACATCAATTTCATCGAATTGGACAAGCACAACGCCAAGAACCTCGACCTTATGGAGCATCTCGGTCCTTGCCTGCAAGGGGAAGACATGGGATTGATGTCGGAAGCCGGCACGCCCTGCGTCGCCGACCCAGGCGCTTTGGTCGTGGATTTGGCCCAAACCGCTGGCATACAGGTTATTCCCTTGGTCGGCCCTAATGCAATGATTCTTGCGCTGATGGCCTCGGGGTTCAATGGACAAGCGTTCGCTTTCCACGGCTACCTGCCTATCAAGAGTCCAGAAAGGCAAAACGCCATCAAGGACCTGGAACGCCGCTCGGCAACCCATGACGAAACTGAACTGTTTATTGAAACGCCTTTCCGAAACAACGCCATGTTGCAAGACCTCTGCCAGAACCTGCATCCCGCCACGAGGGTCTGCGTCGCCTCCAACCTCACCTGCGAAGACGAGCAAATCATCAGCCAAGACATCGCTTCATGGAAACAATTCAAAGGCGATTTGAATAAAAAACCAGCTGTGTTTCTGATTTATTGTGAGGCGAGAAGGAACTTCCAGCGGAAGAAATCCTAAATCTCCTTCCAAACGAAACCGTCACTTCTGAAGCATTTCCATGTCGCACTTCATCAAATTAAAATCATTTGTCAGAATATATAGGTCTTTGCTATCATATAGCAGTTGCTGGCAACCAATATCAAATAAGAGTATAAAG
>JAEEGL010424614.1_pt1 | contig 10923 bp, 9 predicted proteins | sample 9134231 | NCBI WGS metagenome assembly JAEEGL01 (sample SAMN16246548, study PRJNA631951) | gut metagenome | biome: gut microbiome; feature: rumen; material: fiber-attached | host: Bos | place: Iran: Karaj | collected 2018-10 | reverse complement strand
CAGACCGTACCCGAGTACCATCGTAAAGAATCCGGAAAAGATGAGTAAGGTTCTGATCAGGAAGTTTGCGACATAATCTGACAGATATTTCATCGAAACATCCGCTCCGGCGTAGCACGTTGTCTTTCCTCTCTCGTTTTTGATGGGATAATACGCCGTAACCACCCATCCGAACATATCGTTCGATTCTATCGGCTCTATCTCATTTCCCGAAAAAAGTGCCGGAAGATAAGGTACAAATGCTTTTTCAAATTCCATTTTCTCTCCCGGCTTCATTGCAGGAGTATCATCCGTTTCAAGATCAAACACAAAGTAGCACCCGTCCTGCGTGATCTTAACGACATACAGATATTCGACACCCTTTGAGTTATCCCTGATGCTGTACATCAGATCCCTTGTCTCGTTATATCCCGGTGCCTTTTTCCCCTGCCTGAGGTACTCATCCACCTTTTCCCCGTCAACTACCTTGGAAACAAGCTTTGCGGCATTTACGGCATTTTGCGTATATTCTTTTCTCGTTGTCGAATAGTTGATCTGGATACTGATCCATGCCATTGCAAGAGTAAGAATGATCGCAGTCAGTACTATCATCCTTGACAATTTCCCTTTGAGGGAATGACGTTTTCTGCTTCCGGGTTTTTCCATTACTTCCTCTATGGGGAAAGGTTTTTGTCTCCAGGAACTGTTCCGGATAGAGACCGTCAGATCTTTTGGCAGGAAACGGATCACAACAAAAGTAAGGATGACCATTATTCCCTTATCAATAATGTTGTATCCGATATTTACCAGCATCGAAGCAAAGAAATAACCTGCGTTCGATTTTCCGATCATTTTTGCCGCTTCGGAAACCTCGAAAAACTGCGGTCCTCCAAGCAGGAACCACTGAACCGATATTCCCAGCACGCCGCTGACAAGAGCAAGACTTAAGATGAACAGTACTATCTTGCTCACTTTTTTGTATTCTTTGTGGAAATAGAACCAGGACGACATAAGAGCGACAAGAACACTTATGAACGTGTAATACAGAGCGTTTTCGTTAAAGAAGCTGCATAAAACATTTGTTGCAACCCCGGTGACCATTGCGGGCACAATCCCTGCAAGCATCGCAACGCCTATCGTTCCTGCCGTATCAAAATAGAAAGGGATATTTGTTTTATATGCAATAAAAGAGAGAAGAAAGTTGACTGCGATACCGACAGCGATCGCAATCCTTCTTCTCCTGGCATTCATATCTTTCCTGAATAACAGACCCTTCTGATCCATAGACCCCTCCGGGACAGCATAAAATCCCAATATCTACAATATTATAAGATATCCTGTCCCGAAAAGCAATGAAAATACACGTTTTATGCCTGCTTCAGAGCATCGGAAAGCGCGGCAAACCGCAAAAGATCGAGTTCTTCTCCCCTTACCGTCGGCAGATAGCCCTGTTTTCGGAGCACTTCGCTTATCGTCTCCTTTGAAATATCCAGGTCGGAGCTGTTTGCGACAGCGTTTACCAAAGTCTTCCTTCTCTGGTTAAAAGCGGCCCTTATGAGACCAAACATGAGCTTTTCGTCCGATACATTCACTATCGGATGTTTTCGTACCGAAAGACGTATGACGCAGGAACCCACTTTGGGTCTTGGCATAAAGCAGTTCGGAGGTACATTTGCCGCGATGTATGTATCCGCGTAGTACTGTACCGCCAAAGACAGTGCTCCGTAATCCTTGGTCCCCGGTCCGGCCTGCATCCTCTGTGCAACTTCCTTTTGGACCATTATCGTGATATCGGTGACCGCTATCCTCTCCTCCAGCAGTCTCATCACTATAGGAGTCGTGATGTAATACGGAAGATTTGCCACAACTTTAACATTAGTGTTGCCAAACTCCTCTTTTATAAGCGTCTGAAGATCTGTCTTCATGACATCGGCATTGATGACCTTTGCGTTTTCATACGCCGAAAGGGTTTCCTCAAGTATCGGGATCAGCTCTCTGTCGATCTCAATGGCGACAACTTTTGCCGCACGTTCACAAAGGCGCTGCGTCATCGTCCCGATACCGGGACCGATCTCGATCACCCCGTCATCTTCCCCGATATTTGCGGCATCGATTATCTTATCGAGGACATGCTCGTCTATGAGGAAGTTCTGGCCGAACCTCTTCTGGAACGAGAATCCGTATTTTTTTATGATTCCGGCCGTTTTTGCGGCACTTCCCAGGTCTGCCATATCATTTACCGAATAATCTGACCGCATTGTCAAAAGTTGCCTGCTCCGCCTCTTCGGGTGATATTCCCTTTATCCTTGCGATCTCGGCTATCACATAGGGAAGGTATTCAGACGAATTGCGCTTTCCCCTGAAAGGGACCGGAGCCAGATATGGCGAATCCGTTTCCGTAACAATCCTATCGAGCGGTGCATACTCTACAACTTCCTTGAGTTTCCTTCCGTTTTTGAACGTTACGACTCCTCCCACACCGATATAAAAACCAAGATCAAGGTACTGTTTTGCGATCTCGCGTCCGTACGAAAAGCAATGCAGTATTCCGCCTGCCTCTTCGGCCTTAGTCTCTTTTATTATGTTCAGGGTGTCTTCAGCTGCTTCCCTTGAATGAACTATGATCGGAAGAGAGATCTTTTTGGCAAGTTCGATCTGCCTGATAAACCATTTCTTCTGGATGTCGCGCGCCGGCTCATCCCAGTAATAATCCAGTCCTATCTCTCCTATCGCTACAACATCTTCGTCTCCTGCATACTTCTCAAGGGTATCCATGTCTTCTTCCGTCAGATCCTTTGTCTCCTCGGGATGGACTCCTACGGCCGCATAAAAATTGCTGTATTTGTGCGCAAGTTGCAGGCTTGTCAGACTGCTTGACATAGAGCTTCCTATGTTCACGAACCTTCCGACACCGGCATTTACGGCTCTTTTTATCGCCTCTTCGCGGTCTTCGTCAAATGCCCTGTCATCAAAATGTGTGTGTGTTTCGTATATCAAAACCCGTTGACTCCCTGTTTTTCGACAAAAAAGCCTTGCAATTCAAAAAACATTATAATATAATAGCACTTGCGTTACAAATAGGGAGCGCGATTAGCTCAGTTGGTAGAGCACCTGACTCTTAATCAGGGTGTCCAGGGTTCGAGCCCCTGATCGCGCATTAAGGCCTCAGTTTTGCTTTATTGCGGAATTGGGGTTTTATATTCGAAAGATGGCCGGATAAAGTCCGCTCATGCGGCGCTCGGCCTGTCACGATTGTAAATCGTGACAATCGGGGCGTGGCTCAGCTTGGTAGAGCGCTACGTTCGGGACGTAGAGGTCGCGTGTTCGAATCACGTCGCCCCGAGACATTAAAAAGCAGTGGATACTCCACTGCTTTTTCGTATTTACAATATGTATTCCATCCGGGTCTCCTGGGTCTTCATGCCCATTGCCCTGTAAAAAGCTATCGCCTTATCATTGCCTTCCCAGACGTTTAATGTGACCTCATAGCACCCCAGCCGCTTTGCCTCCTTTGAGACAAACTCAAAAAGAGCCTTTCCTATATGTTTTCCTCTTGCCGTAAAGTCCACGCACAGATCGTCGATGAACATAATCCTGTGCGGTTTCATCGTACTTGTAAAGGCAGGTTCCTGCAACTGGCAGAACGCATATCCCGCAACATTTTTTTCATCGTCCTCGGCAACAAAAACAGGGCTTGTATCGTCCGCAAACATTTCCCGAAGTTCATCCGCCGAATACTTTGTCGTACCGGGTACGAATATGTCGGGTCTTATCTCCGCATGCAATTCAAGTACCTGGGACAGAAGCCTTAAAACGTCATCGATATCCTTTTCCTGTGCTCTTCGTATTACCATCTCCTGCTATCTGATCCTGTCCTTTGCTTCCTCGAGTTCCTCTATCAGACGGTCGCAGAATTCGTCAAATTCCGGATCCGGAACCTGACACTCGGGATGCGACAGACAGTATTCTACCGTCTTTCTGATACCCTGATCGAATCTCGTGGTACACTCGAATCCGGGAACGATCCTCTTTATCTTGCTGTTGTCAAATACTACCGAATTGGACTTATCTCCGAGAAGAGATCCGTAAAAATCGTAATCGCTTACGGAAGCCAGGAATTCCGAAGATACATAATAAGGCAGGAAATCCACATCCAAGGCCTGCGCGATCGCTTCATATATCTGATTCCAGGTAAGTGTCTCATCACTTGTGATCTGAAAACTCTCTCCTATCGCATGGGCATTACCCATAAGTCCGACAAATCCTTTTGCAAAATCCTCGTTGAAAGTCATTGTCCACAGTGATGTTCCGTCACCATGCACTATGACCGGCTTACCTTCAAGCATTCTCTTTATGACCTGCCAGCTGCCGCATTTTCCGTGAACACCGAGAGGTACGCTCCTGACATCATATGTATGGCTGGGTCTGACGATCGTTACCGGAAAACCTTCTTTTTCGTACATATCCATCAAAAAAGCTTCGCATACTATCTTGTTTCTGGAGTACTCCCAGTAATGATTTGCAAGGGATGTTCCTTCCGTTATGATGTGGCTCCTGCAGGGCTTGTTGTACGCAGACGCGGAACTGATATAAATATACTGGCTGCATCTTCCGCGAAACAGTCTGTAATCCCTCTCCACCTGGTCGGGCGTAAACCCTATGAAATCACAGACACAGTCGTACCGCATTCCGTCGATCAGCTCTTCAACCGTATCCTCATCGTTGATATCGGCATTTATGACGCGGACATTGTCAGGAAGTTCATCGGATCTGTTTCCGCGGTTTAAAAGTGTGAGTTCCCAGTCGGGATCATTTGCCACGGCTTTCGTTATCGCCATTGATATGGTTCCGGTTCCGCCTATAAAAAGTGCTCTTTGCATATGATTCCTTTCCGCTCTTGCTATCTGACCGATGTTTCGTTAAGGATCTCCATCATCTCCCTGATCATCTCTTCATCCCTTAGCCGGAACATTATTTCCACACGTCTTGATGCATCGGCATCAACGCTCCCGTCGGATCTTAAGATCGGCTCACTGAATGATTTTCCGACTGTGGACAGAACTTTTTCAAGTTCATCCTTCTCCCTGTCGGTAAGGAAGTCACTGTTTTTGCGTGTACAGTAATCAGCCACGGAATAAGCCCTCTGTTGGGACAGTTCGAGATTTGACAGATAATCACCGTCCGTGTCCGTATGGCCTTCGATGACGATCTCGGAAATATATCTGCTGTACTTGGGACTTAACAGGATCTTTAAGTAACGCGGCATGAATTCAGCCAGGAAATCCTTACCGCCCGACTTTAAAGTAGATTTGTTATATTCAAAGAGAATATTGGAATCCATGGAAATGGCCCCGGTCTTCTCGTCTACCGCTATACTGAGCGAAGAGTGTTCGAACTCATTTCGGAGAGCTTCGATAAGCTCGCTCCTGATACCGATTATATTATCAAGCTTGGCCTGCTGCTCTCCCATAAGCTGTTCGAGCTCCTTGAGAAGCTGGCTCTGTTCTTCCAGCTTCTTCTGCTGTGCCAGTAATTCCCCTTCCTGTTCGGACAACTTCAGCTCCTGGGCGTTAAGCTTGGCTCCCTGCTCTTCGATCGTGAGCCTCTCGTTTTCAAGTTCCTCCGACTGGATTATGAGCTCCTGCTCTTTTCCGGCAAGTTCATTCTGCTTCTGGTCATACATTACTTTTGAACGCAGAACGGTAAGAGATATGATGAGCACGAAGCACAGAAGCAGTCCTGCCATCATATCCGAATATGACAGCCAGTATGAAGTTTCCTCATCCCTTCGTCGGCTGTTTATCCGTCTCATCAGTTTTTCCCGCCTGAATTGTTTCTCTTGTCGGTAAGTTTGCGCATGTAATCAACACCGTTGGTTATCTCCTCCAATGCCTCATTCACATGCTCGTTCGTATCTTTTGTATATTTTCCCATCTCCGATATTGCTTTTCTGAACTCGGAAATGATGTTGGCCTGCTCAAGCAGCATGTTCTTTTCCTGAAGGATCAGCTCGCGTGCCGATCTGTCTTCGGCGGAAAGTCCCGAAAGCGTCCTCTGAAGCTCATTCTGGATCGTCTGAATGCTTGCCGTATAACTGTTGAGTGTTGCGACAAGTCTCTCCGTTTCGTGGTTGATCGTATGAAGCGTGGCGGTACTGCTGCCGGTAGTCTTTAAAAGATCCGTCATCAGATCTGCCTGTTCCTTCTGGTTGTTGTACTGCTCTTTGACCGATTCGCTGAGCTGATAGAAACTGTTTCCGAGAGAATTGTTCATTTCGGTTATGAACGTATCCACTATCTGGCGTATGGCTTCAGTCTCATTCCTCACCATGATCGTCTCAAACTCCGATACCGTCCTGCCGAGTTTTTCAAACTGCGGATCGATGATCCTGGCAAGTTCTTCCGCCATACGTTCGTACATCTTGTCCATTGCGACGATCTGCTCTGCCTGAAGGGATATGAGCTGGTTCATTCCGTTGTTCTCGGTATCCGGAAGGACATATTTCTTGAATGCATGCGAAAAGTTCCTGACAGCCGTTTCGCCTTCATAAAGCTTTTTCTTATATATGGCGTTAAAAGTCAGCGAAAAGACCATTCCGAAAATGGATGTGTGGAAAGCCACTTTTATACCGTTCATGAGCGGTTCGATACTTTCCGTCATCTGTGCGGTTGTTCCGGTGTTGAAATGTTCAAGTCCTATCGACAGTCCGATGAACGTTCCGAGTATACCGAGTCCCGTGAGCATTCCCGGGATCTGGTTAAGCTCGTTTCTGTGCATAACGGTATCGACAAGATCCTCGTTGATGTAATCATCTATTCCCGGACGGTAATACGCATTTTCCGCATCATCCTCACGGTTCAGTTCAAATATGAAATCCGTAAACAGGGATGCGAGTTTCTCGTTTTTGAAAAGTTTGACATTACTGGACTGATAGGGTTTCCAGAGATATGAATGCGAATTCATGGCGTCCGACCTGATCTTCTCGGACGCATTGTTAAGATCTTTGATGATCGCGTTCATCGGAGCAAAGCATCCGATATCGGCCGACAGAAAGATAACGGCGACAATGACGAACATAACCGTATTTACGGCTATCGTTGTAACACTCTCCCTGTGGCCGGGTGTCATGTTCAGATAAACACACAATGCCACCATCGCAAAAAACACAATGGTCAGTATCCATTCATACCATCTTCTCTTAAACATAACACCCTCCCCAGGTTCGGTTTATGCTCTTTCCGACCTTTTCTTCATGAAGAAAAGGAATGCTATTGTTAACAACACTCCGACAGGCAGCGAAAGCCATGTGATCCCCATGGTCTCGAACAATCCTGCAAATATGTATGTGATAAAAGATATCCCGGCAACCGAGATCGCATACGGAAGCTGCGTCTCCACATGATTGATATGGTTACAGTGCGCACCGGCCGATGACATGATCGTTGTATCGGAAATGGGTGAACAGTGGTCACCGCAGACCGCTCCGGCAAGGCATGCAGATATCCCGACAAAGAAAAGAGGACTTGTCTCGGGGAATATCGCGGATACGATCGGGATGAGTATTCCGAACGTTCCCCAGCTTGTTCCTGTTGCAAAAGATACAAGACATGCAACCACAAATACGATCGCAGGCAATGCCCACTGAAGGTTCTGAACATTTGCCATCGCATTACCGACAAAAGTCTTGGCCTCGAGAATATTCGTCATGTTCTTAAGGGATGTTGCAAGTGTCAGTATCGTTATCGCGGGAACCATTGCCGTAAATCCTTTCGGTATGCATTCCATCGCTTCATCAAATGTCATTACCTTTCTCGCAACCATATAAATGATAATGATGACAAGGGCCAGAATACTTCCCCAGGGAAGACCCACGTATGCATCCGTAGAAGAAAAGGCTTCAATGATACCGCCCTCTTCGATAGCCGAAAAACCGTTAAACAGAAGTCCCCATACACAAAGTATGATGAGCACTACTACCGGAAGGATAAGGTCAATGAGCTTTCCTTTGCGGACCTGAGCAGGGCCTGATTTTTTCAGTTCGTATTCTTCATCCTCACCAAGTCCCATTACTCCGAGATCCCCTGTAAGTTCGGCCTTCTCTTCGTATTTTTTCATCTTGCCGTAATCAAATCTCAGGACGACAAGCGTGATGATGAACACGAAAGTCAATATGGAATAGAAATTATAAGGTATCGCTCTTACAAAAAGCTCGATCCCCGAATACTTCTCACTCGTTACGCATCCGCTGACCGCTGCGGCCCATGATGAGATAGGGGCTATCATACATACGGGTGCGGCTGTCGCATCGATCAGATACGCCAGCTTTGCCCTTGATATTTTCTTGGAATCCGTGATCGGTGACATGACCGATCCGACTGTCAGACAGTTAAAATAATCGTCTATGAATATCAGGACGCCTAGCAGGAATGTTGCAAGCTCCGCCCCGACCTTTGTCTTGATATTTTTCTCTGCCCATTCACCGAATGCTCTTGAAGCTCCGGATTTGTTGATGAGAGAAACGATCGCTCCGAGAATGACAAGGAATATGAGGATGCCGGCATTACCTGCTACCGCATCCGACAGACCTTCCACGGTGACCAGGTTGAGCGTCCCTGTAAACGAAACTCCGGAAGCCATGACCGCACCGAGGACAACTCCCACGAAAAGAGATGAATACGCCTCTTTTGTTACAAGAGCAAGTATGATCGCAACAAGCGGCGGCACGAGCGCCCAGAACGATCCCGCAAAGGTATATGCTCCTCCTCCCGATGCGTTCACAACGCAGATCACAATGACCATCAGCACAAATATTATGCCGGCTATGATCGCAGAATTCTTCTTGTTCATTTTTATGATCCTCCCTGTTCTATCTTCTATCTTCTATCTTGATTCAGATCTTAACTTGTCTATAGTCATCCTCTTATTGATACTATCAAGCGACAAAGATAATGTCTCTATGAATGTCCTGTGCTTTAACCTGGAGAAAAAATCACTCCTGTACGGCATTACAACATATCCGTATGTCTGAATACCGGTTCGAAGCGGTGAAAAGAAAAACGTCTTCTTCTCCGTCTTCCATCCGGTCGGGAATAACTGCTGTTTTCTGTCTATCTCGTATTTATCATCCGAGGTGTAAAGCATCATCTTCTCGTCATATCCGACACGCTCCGTATCCGGATCACCATCAAAAAATGACTTGTTAAGACATATGGCCACGTCGCCTATCTCGAGCATTTCAGCACTCTTTCCGAGTGCGGACATATACTCATCCATCGTTTTACACTTAAACAGGAGCTGTCTGGAATAGCTGTTCCGAAGAGCGATGTCCAGTTCCTTTTTGGTCTTTTCGAGAACCAGGTTATAATCGCTCCGTATATCCCTGTCGAGATCACATCCGCAGCTCTCGTTGTAATTGACATACCCCTCCACGAATCTCGTATCAAACTCGGTGTTTCCGTCCATGGCTTCCAAAAGAGCATCCATGGACTCGTATCCGAGAAGTTTCCAGTTCCTGTTAACACTTGTAATGGAAGGAGAATACTTCTGGGCCTCGTAAAGATTATCAAATCCGGTGACCTTGATGTAATCGGGGACCGAAATACCGTCCTTAACGGCTTCATCAACATATCCGAGAGCCATGTAATCGTTTGCACATATGACGGCATCCGCCATATTGACTCCCATTTCCTTCCACTCTTTGTATGCATTTCTTCCGTCGGTCTTCCAGAACTTCTTGTGAAGAACCCTCTTTTTTTCGACCTTTATCGAATGGGATGCCAGACAGTCGCAAAATGCCCTGTATCTTTCGTTACTCTCGTCATTATCTTCGGGACCTCCGAGATAATTAAAAATCCTGCAGTCATGTATTGTCACCATATGCTCCACAAGCTGGTACATGGAGCGGTAGTTGTCGAGTCCGCAGAATATCGCATTTTCGGCATGGGTGTCTATGCCTACGACCGGCTTATTGTAACGATGGAATCTTTCGGTTATCTCATTTACGAATCCGGATGAGCCAAGTGAACTTAAGGCCATGATCAGTCCGTCATACTGTTCGTATTCGGGAAGCTGGTAGATCTCCCTTCCCTTACGGAAATAATCAGTTTCCATTCCGGCATCATTTGAATTAAAGATGTGCAACTCAATATCATCATCGCCTATCCTGTCTAGGATACCTGCAATGATGGCTTTGCTGTAATCACTGTCCCATGTGCTCGTCAGCATCAAGATGTGCTTTGACATATTCATTCCCCGGTTTTGTCGTCGAACGCATCATCGTCTTCTTCCGATGATCCCCGGTCCGATCTCTTTTTTAACAGACCGCCGAAGTAATCTTTCATGTTCTTTTTTTCCGGGATGGCAACTTCATGTATGAACTTCATCACCTGGTCACCGTCCCACAGAATGACTTTCAGTTTGGAAGCAAGCTCCCTGGCAGACTTGGTAAAGCCCTGATTTGTCATTACAACCGCAACCATGCTGTCATAATAATCCTTCCCGGCATATGCTTCCTGTACCGCCTTTACTCCGATATTGTCGGAATAGCACTTGCATTGGATAGCGTAACTGATACCGTCCCTGTCCGCTATTATATCCACACCGAAATCATGGCTCGGCGGAGTTAACTCAACATTGTCAAATCCTTTTGCTTCCAGCAGTTCGGCGCAGTAATTCTCGAATTCCTGGCCTTCCATATCTTCAAAGATCTGATCTTCCTCGTACTTGGTCTTTTTCATGTACCATATCCAGACCGCGAGAAAGACCAGTACTGCAATACCGATTATTACTATTGCGATTGTTTTGATGTCCAATTTTTTATCCTGTTAAATATATATTTCCTTATGACACAGCCGACCGGACACGTTCGATCCAGGCACCCTCGCGGCACACAAAGACATCCGCTTAGTGCTGCTCCATTCCTGGCCTGACACGGTTCACAGCGCT
>JAEEGL010237562.1_pt1 | contig 10923 bp, 15 predicted proteins | sample 9134231 | NCBI WGS metagenome assembly JAEEGL01 (sample SAMN16246548, study PRJNA631951) | gut metagenome | biome: gut microbiome; feature: rumen; material: fiber-attached | host: Bos | place: Iran: Karaj | collected 2018-10 | reverse complement strand
TAAATTAAAAGTGCTTAGAGATCGTGCTTTTACTGAAATACCTCTACTTCTCTCTTAAGCTCCATAGTAGTTCTCCTTGCACTACAAAGGAAGGTCTCCTGGTGTCGCGCCACCATACAAGGGAGATTTTTTCTTTTTGTTCTGGATCATGTCTTGTATTTTGTTGTTGTGTATTTGTTGTATAAATGTTATGATAAATACGCCTGAGGGCAAAGGAGAACAAACCTATGAAATTAAACAACTTAATCAACACGAATCTATTAGCAAGTTATTGTAGAAGGAATAACCTTTGTACAGGAATGTCTATTAACCAATACGATAGACTTCTAAGTTATGCCGAAAACAGCCACGCTGAATTAACAAAAAGTCAAAAAGCAAGGGATATTGCTTGCATGATTAAAATATGTTCACAAACGTCTAAATGTATTGATGAATTACAATTTGACATCATGGAAATGTTTTACTAATAGAGAAGGAGAACTTTTTATGGCAAAGATGATCTTTACAGAAAAGAAACTAGGAGAGCTTTTTGAAACAAAGCGCACTAAGAACGTTCAGGAAGATGAAGAGCAAGTTTATAAGATGCTTGCTTATTGCTTCAGAGAGCTAAACAAACAAACCAGAACAGCTAAGCAAATTATTAAAAGCTGGTTTTGGACCACTATTGACGGAGACGGAGACAAGATCTACCGTTTCAAATTTCATATCAGATATGATGAGAACAACGAATTCTTATATATCTATGAGTTCATTAAGTGTTCCTTTTAGCATTATTGAGCATTTTTAGAGGTTTTAAGGCATGAATGCAAGAAACATGTTAAAAAGATTAAGTATAGAAGTTAACGGGCATCTACGCGCCTGTTGTAATAATGAGCAAGAAGCTGAAGACTGGCTCAAGAGCAACTGGTGGAGCGGTGTTGCCACTGTATACGATCATGAGAAACACGCAATTATTAAAACGGAGGTTTGGTTATGACAAAAAAACAACAACTTTACGAAAAGTCATTAAAGAAAGTTAAAAAATATTGTTTAAGCGCTGCTGCTGAAAAAGAAATGACAGCATTAGAGGCATTAAAGGAATTAAAATTTCAAGTTGGAAACATTCGAGCAGGAACACATGATAATCCGCCTCAAATATCTTCGCGCTTAGTTAGAGATATGGGTTTATTTGAAATCATTGAAGCCGCGCTTGAAGATGCTGACAGGAAGATAGCGGCTTATAAGTATATGTTTAATGAGATTACATATTATATTGAAAAAGATCCATTCACTCTTGCTGAACTAGTAGAAAGAATCAAAGCATTCAAGATTATCAAGAAAAAAATCTTAGATATTGATTACCTTAAAGTAATCGCTAATAATTGCGATTTAACATATCAAGAATATGAATTATTAAGAAAGGTTCTCGAAGATGAACAAACCAAAAATTAAAATAAACATGAATGGAACAAAGGCGGTCATTAAGCAACGTTCAATCACGCTCATAACATTCAAGTGGAACAGTGACAGAAACGCTTATGACATAGACTTCAAAGAACAAGCTCTTGAAGCAATGCTTGTCAATCCAGAAGGAAAGAGTCTCCTGGAATCAGTTCTAAGTGAATTATTATTCATTAAATCCAGGTATGAATTCTTCACGTTCTTCAAGAAATCCGCTAAGGATTCAATAGAATCTAAAATGCGATATTACTTTAATCAATCAAAAAAGGGCCTCAGATGAGGTCCTTCTTATTTAATTTTTACAGACATTAGCTAATCCAACCTTGTGCTTTAGCGTATGTAATAAGCGCTGCTATTTCAGTAGCAGTGGCGGAGTTTGTTCCGTCACTAATCACTCCAGATAAATATAAGTTTTTGAATTTTTTAGCTGAAGTTCCTAAAGAGGTATAATTAGGAGTTTCAGGAAATAATTTATCTCTTTCAAATTTTAAGCCGGTGTTTTGTCCGACGTTTTCTAAATAAAAGATTCCGGGTGTTGCTTCATGGAAAAGCCAATTATCAGTTAAATAAAAACTTGTTGAGAACTTTTTAGGTCCTGTGATTGTTTGTTCTGAATCAAGAGTCACATAGTTTGATAAATCAATTTGAGTTGTGCCTATCATTTCCCATGCGCCTTCAATCCAAAGATATTCTTCATAATAATTTTCTTCTTCTGGATCTTCCACAACTAAAAGATATAGAGCAGAAGGATCTCCCACTTCAGGAAGCTCTTCGACAACCTCAATTTTTTTAAGGCCGGATTGATTAAAAGCTAAAATAAGTTCTTTAACTTTTTCGGTTAAAAATTTAACTTGTTCAGGAAGTGTTCTAGCGGTTTTACCGTCTGGTAATTCAAAAGCCATAAGGTTAGCCTCCTATTCTATATTTACTTTTTTGCTCAATTTTAGCCTTGTTAAGCTTCTTTTGAGGTGTGGCAAGTATTTTCTCTAACATATCTTCTGCCCAGGTCACAAAGAACTGATTTTCCTCAGCAGTTAAATTGCGACCAAACTTTTTAGAAACATAAGCAATAACTAAGCTTAAGAAATTGTTTCTTTTGTTCTCAGGACCTTCTAAGGATTCAGAAATTGAGATCCAGAAAGGCATCTCTTCCATAGCGCTTGCTTTGATTGCGTCTAATGGATTCATCTTTCCGCGTTTACATTTGATAATGATAGATGCGATAAATCCAGCAATCGCTAAGAGCGTTAAGATGAGATAATACCAGTTGTTTTTAATAAATTCTAAAATGCTTATCCATTTCATAGTCTATTCCTCCTCTTCTACTATAAAATCATCGTCATTTTCAATATAGAACGGAACACGCATCTTATCAACAAAGATTGCAAAGCACTTTTTGAAGCGACTAATAAATTCTTCTGTGACGTCTGTGTGAAGAAGATTCCAGAGAATTGAATAAGCTTCCATTTTGCTCTTCTTATAGTTCGCAGTGTTTTGAGAGTTGATATATGTAAGTTCCTCAAGAGTGCTTGTTGAAGGTTCAGACGAAGGATTAAGAGCGTTATTGTAAATTTGCTTTGCACCTATTAAAAGGTCAGATTCTTGCAAATTTCTTAAAGTCTTCTGGATCGCGTTTCTTCTGGACCATGTAGGGCCATAAGCGTAGATAATAGAAATGACTTTCATTTTGAATTGATCCACGTCTGAATTTGAAATAGGATTGTTTCCGTATTTTGCATAAAGCAAATAGAAAATTGTCTGTAATTCATTGGAGGTCACTGGAGTGGTATCTTCAGCAAATCCAACAATTAAGGCATCATAATCGTCCTTGAATTTTGTATAACTTCCCCATACTTGAGAGAAAGTTAAGGTTTCATAAGGTTTGCAACCGATCATTCTTCGTTTCCTCCTTCATCAGCGGGCGCGGGTTTTTGCGCTGGAGTACCTGCTCCGTTTTCTCTATCAAAAGCAACTCCGTCTCCGTTTAAGTCTTGTCCGATGACTGCTTCAGAAGGTTCGCACCAGATTTCAGTTCCCCAAATAGAATTAACTATATTGCAGAAACGTTGTCTGATAGATAAACCGTTTTGATAAACTGTAGCAACGCTAGATTCGTTTCCGGTTTGTTCGCTTTCAAGCTTGTGGGCTTTCTTTTGAAAAATGCCACCATTTTCAATGCCTAAAGAACCTTTTCTGATATTTTCAATACCTTGTAAAGCTAAAAGATATTCCTGGGCCTTTAATGGAGTTCCGTCTGCCAACTCTTGGAATTCTAATGGAGAAGTCATTGCGACATATAATTTTCTTCTTAAAGCAGAGTTTCTAATTTGTGCTGATGCTCTTTCGGCTTCGCTAGCGGAATCAGCATCTTGAACACGCATGCCTTTGACACCAGAACCAGCAAGAAGAGCGGTTGAAAGATATGGAAGGATCTCTGCTTCTAAATCAGAGAAACAATCATTGAGTTGTTGACGAGGGATAATTGTTTGTGAAAGTTGTTTTGTATAATCGTGTAATAATACACAGGAATTCTCTAACATACTTTCATCTAAATCATCTTCAAGAACTGGATCTTTAATAACTCTTAAGTGAAGTGTGCTTAAAAGAGTTTCCATATCTTTATATCTTTGCTTTTCTTCGTTAGTTGTTCCAACAGCAAAAGGAATAGGGTGGACTGTGTTGAATCTTCCATAAAAGTCAATAGTTCCGTCCAAGGCGTAAGGAAGAATGTAGAACTTATCTAAATCAGGATAATAGAAGAAACAAAGTTGTCCTTTGTAGTATATAAGTCTTTCTAATTCTTCAGATGACAAATCGCAAGGTAAGTTAAACCATTTATAACGCTCAACTGCGTCCTGTTCGTCAATGATTCTAAAAACACGTCTAAAATCATTCTTTAAGCTTTCAGCATCTAAGTCTAATCTTGTAGGAAGTTTAGTCTTTGGATCAATGCCTGCTTGTATCATTGTTTGAATGTCAAACATTTTTGCTCCCATACATTAACCTCCTATTCTTTGCGAGCGAGCTTACGCTTAGCAATTTCTTGTTTTCTTCTTCTAACAATGTCTCTGGATCTCTTTTTAGAAGATAGAGCATTGTGCAAAGATTGCTGAGACAAAACATAAGCAATTTCATTTGAGGTTCCAACTGCTTCATCAGTGTCTTGCCAGAAATATACTTGTTTCGGGCTATCTAGTCTCTTATCTTGAGCGGTTTTGACAGCTCTTTTAATAGCTTCTTCATGGTAGCTTTTAGCTTTTTCCGGCGCATTTCCTTGAGTTGCTTGTTCTTGAACAGTTTGTTCTTCATTTCTTTCATTTAGTTTTTTGACAGCAACAGCGGAACCACCGACAATACCTAAAGCTTGTCCGATTGCGGTTTGAATAGGTCCCATTAGCAGTAAACTCCTTTCACAAATTCTGTGTATATCGCTTCAAAAATGTGATTATCTTCAGCGATTTCTTCATTTCTAATTAGTTCGCCTTTTAAGTAATGTTTCTCAGCAAAGGCGTCCATATAATTGCCTATTGTGTCAATGCGCATAACTGTCATTGATTCATAAACAATTTTCTTTTCTAAAGCAGCGATTTCTTCATCTGTAGCAGAATATGTTTCCACAAAAGGCCATATTTTGCTATTTATGTCAAACGCTCCTACCTTTGTTAAAGTATAAGGCAAAGCTTTAATATTTCCTAATTGATAATTGAATTTATCAACAGCAAGAGATTTTTGTTCATGTTGTTGCCTTGACAACATATCAATATCATAGGTCATGCCGGCAGCAGAACCAAATGTTCCGATTGCAGCTCCGGCTATCGCGCCATAAATGCCGCCTGCTTGTGCTCCCATAATGCCACCAGTAATTCCTGCGGCTCCTACACCTAGGGCGCCGGTAATTACTTCTTTTCTCATCTGAATAGAGTGTTCAAAGTCTAAATTTTGAATTTCTCTGTTGAAGATATTTTGATAGTTCTTGTTCTGTAATTGATAATTTTCCCAGGCAGAATTGATTATTCCTATAGAGAAATCGCCAGAACAAATTAAGCCTCTACAATCGCCGAAATTGGTTCCATACAAGAAACTAAAATTAGGAACCACCTTAACGTAAGGAACATAGGGTTTGTAAGTGCATTCAGCAATAAAACCGTTGACTGCTCCACCGTTCTTGGCAACGTTAAATTCAAAGGAACCTTGATAGTTCGGAGAGACAAGTCTGTGCTTGATTGCTTGACTATCAATTTTCATATTTTTGACTAAAGTTAAATTGTAGCTTAAGTTCACGCTGAAAGAATTGGTTTTTGGATAAATAATTAAAGATTTTAGCGCTGGATTTGTAGCTGTATAGTTCCAACTTACAGTTACTTTAGGTGCCGGAGCAGTTGGATCAATAACTTGGAAAGAAACAATAATATTAACGGAAGAAGCTGTTTGATTAGAAATAATTATAGATTGAGAAGCGTGGTTGTCGTTGCTATAAATAACATTTATGTCAGCGTTAGTTAAAGTTCCTGTTCCTTCAGGTTTTTGTAAATTTTCCCAGGAAGCATCATATTCGGAAAATAAAGGATCATAATCTGGAGTGACGGTATCAGAAACAAAAGTTTCAGCATTGTTTGTTTTATAAATCAAATCATAATCGTAATTTTCCGTCAAAGAAGAAATGTCAATCGCATCATTGCCAGCGATTTCAGGGATAGGGCAATAAGGTAATAATTGAACGTCATAGATATTGCTTGAAGTTAAAGATTCAACCAACTTCATGGCAATTTTTTGAGCATAGGAACCAACGATTTCATGTTCTTCTCCGTTTTTGATTAGTCTTGTATTGTTAAACGGAATGGCAAAAATATCGTAAGGTTGATTTTGAATGGCATTTCTAGTAGATGACATTGTAATGGTAATTGCTGGAATAAGCGAAGAGACAGAAACCTCTTCTAAATAGAAGTTTGCGACTAAATCATTATAGTTGAGGAAATATTGGCCTGTAGCAAGTGCTTCTAAATATGGATCTCCACCAGTAGCGGCGTTAAAGCCCGAAATAATTTCATTCTTTATTGTTAAGCCAAGACCTGCTCCGGCAGTGATAGGAAAATTATATCCTGTATTTGTAGGGCCACTTAAATTCGCTATTTTTACATTGTAATATTTTCCATTTTTATAAATGATTGTATTGTTTTTGACTAAATTTTGCAATCTATCAAACATAGGCTTGGTTAGCAAAGGACGTCCTTGTGTGTATGTTGAAAAATTTTGTCTAATCTCAGCGACATGAGATTGAAAAACGTTTTGAATTACAGTTCCTGCATGATTCGTCATTGCTAAAGTCATTAACGCTTGATCTAAAGAACCTTGACCGGCATCTGTTCTAATAACCGCTATGCAGTCGCTTGTCGGATTATGAGATTCAATAGTAGTATTTCTATGATAAGTAAAAGATTGTAAGAAATTTTGGCTTCCCGCTATTGTTTTATATTCTGTAGGTCTTAGGTCCGAAAGGTTGATCCAGACTACGATTTCAATGTTGTCATTGACAAAGTGTGTGGGATTGTTGTTGTTTGTTGTCAATATCCCGTCAAGAACTGAAGAAGTAATGCCTAATTCAGCGGCTATGTCTTCTATGGTTTCATAATTGGTAAAAGCTTCATCTTGAATTTGCTCCGTTATTGTTGCGGAAGGAGCATTCTTTGCCATATATCCCACAATCCAGGCGGAATTGGTTTTATCCTTTAATAAAATTTCAGCCTTTTTAACTTGGTTAAAAGACATTCCTTCGTCATTAACTATGAAAGAATCTCCTTCATTTAAGAAACCTTTTTGAACAAACATAGGAGATTCCATTAATTTGTCTTTGAAATCAGAAATGACGTCTCTTCTGAGCTTAAAAAGTCTTTGTTTATTGCGTGTCACGACTGACTCCATAACGAACCAACGAGAAATTATGTTTCTATCTTCATCAATATAGATTGCGTAATCCGGTTCAAAAGGACAGTTATTAATAATTGCTTCAGTAGAAACATTATCTTTTGGATCATAGTTTACAGGTTTTGGATATAAAAAACTGTCTTCTGATGCATCTTCGTAAACTTCAGTGTCATCAAAAGTTTTAATGATTCTATTGAAATAATTATTGAACTTCTTAAGTAAAAGAATGTAGTAACTTGTTTCTGGCATAAAGTTCTCCTAAGTCAGAGAGAGGCAAGCGGAGGGCTGCCTCTCTCCTTAGAGTTATCTAACGCGAGGAAGCGCGATTAGATCTTCATTGTGATGAATGGGTAGCTCTTGAGATATTCAAGAGTGTTATGGCCCCATGTCAAATAATGATTTTCTGTTAAGGAACGAGCATTAAAGAATGAAGTTCCCACTTCGAATGCTGACATGAATGGGACTGAACGTTTATGCATGATTTTGCAAACGATGCTTGCATCTTCAATGTAAACTTCGCCTAATTCAAAGTCACCACTTGCAACGACTGCGGCACCTGCTGGAATTTCATCGCCAGGGAAGACGTGATAAGCAGTTCCACTAACTGTGACGTCCTTTTCAACTAAAGAACGAACAAAACCGTTTGCGTTATTTGTTCCAGGAACATAAACGCCTGTAGTTGTTGTTAATGGTTGGCCTGTTGTTGGTGTGCTTGCGCTGTAAGAGGCAACGTTAGCGGCAGTGATGACAACGCCGAAGTATCTTTCTGGAAGAACTTCTTCTTCAAAATGCTTCACTAAGTCATCTTTATGGAAGATTGTTGGCAAATCAATGTACTTGATTTTGTTTAAATGCACTGAATTCCAAACGACTTGGATTGAATCCATACGATTACTCTTTAATTGACCGTAATCGTTATAATCTCTGGAGACGTCTTTTAAGTGAACCATTAAGTTCGCTAAAGCTTCAGAAATTGCTTCTGCTTTGAGACGATTTGCTGCTTCTAAATCAGCGGAAGTTGTGTCTGTTCCAGATGAAGGAACGACTGTAATTGTTTGACTTGCTTTTGTGGAAACCGCTGTTCCGATATAAGAATTGTAGAGAGTGGAGTCATAAACTCTCTTGGTTTCTCTAATCATTCCGAGCATAACGCTGTTGAATGAAGAGAATGCACCTTCATCAATCCAAGCTCTCTTGGAAAGATAATTGTCAACGGTCACGTCAATTTGTCTGAAGACGTCTAATGTGATTGCTTGACATTCTGGCGCTTTTGGTCTGTTGACTTGTAATAAATTGGCGGCTTCGTTATCTCCTAACCATGGACGAGATTTCAACACGTCTGGAGAATAGAATAATTTTGTATCGCCATACATGGAACCGTCTACTCTAGCTTTGTCAACTAAAGAAGAGTAAGTTCCTTCAATGTTGTCCGCTCTGACTTCTTGACTGATGATCATGTTATAGAGCGCTGCGAAGATTTCATTCGCATTAAGTTGTCCTGTAAATGCAGGCATGGGTTTTTCCTCCTAAAGAAATGATCCGTTTAGTGAGCTTTCTTTGAGTTTGCTCTGAGTCTTGCAGTAAGTGCTGCGCTGTCTTCTGCAATACCTTTTTTTAAGAAGGCATTAAAGACGTCGTTGTCAATTACTCCATTTTCATCAGTAGCAGCATCTAAGAACGATTGTAAACCGTCCGCCACGCGATTTGCTTTCGCAATATCGTCAACTGAAGGACTGATTTTAGCTCCTTGAGGCAAGAATGGATCTAGTTCGCCTCTTGCAATCGCTTCATTTCTAAGCTGAAGCGCAACTTTAACGTATTCAGCATTAGACAAATTGTTTTCGCCAGCATTTAAGAATTGTTTTCTTAATTCTTTAATGTCTGGCTTTTGTGCCTGCTTTTGGACGCTTCCTGGAACAGGTCCTTCTCCGGCGACAGCAGCGGCAAGAGCTTTTCTGTCTGCTTCTGACTTGTCGTAGAGATCTTTACGGACATAATTTTTCTTCATGTCCTCAACAAGCTTGAGGTAATCTTGAGCGGTCTCAATCTTAGGCTCTTGCTTTTGTTGTTCTTCTTGTTGTTTCTTTTCTTCCTCTGTCATAAAATAACTCCTTTGTTTTGATTAGAAAAAGACAGCGTAAGGGTTCTCTAACATACACTAACCAGCTGTTCATACACTGTCAAACAACGGCCGCTCTTCGCGTTGACTCCGCTAATTTGATTTTAGCGAATATATGTTAGTTCCACTGCTGGAGAATCAAGTTCTCTAATACAATTTTAGAGTATATCACAATATTTGTAAAAATATTTTTTTAAGGTGTTGTATTTGTGTTGTGTTTTTGTTATCATTAATCCAGGAGGTGGAATTATGGCAAAAATGCAAAAATCATACCACGTTGACAAAAATTATGTCTTAGGAGTCATCTCTTCTAAAGGCAAAACTGTTTCTCAATTTTGCAAGGAAATTGGAATGAACAGAACAAATTTTTATGTAGCTATAAGCAAAGACTACAAAGCGCCCAGAAGTCTTGTTATTTCAAAGATTGTCAGAGCGTTGGATCTAAATGAATCCTTAACATGGGACAAGGAGTAAACTATGGAGAGAGAAGTTTGGAGATCCGTTTCGTTTGCTCCAGGTTATGAAGTCTCAACGCGAGGAAGGGTTCATGGACCACGCAAAATGTTAAAACCAGATATAAAACATGGTTATGCTTATGTCCGCTTGTGCATTGGTGGAGGTGTTTGGAAGGATTATAGAGTTCACAGATTGGTAGCTCTTGTTTTCATTCCTAATCCAAAAGAACTTCCACAAATAAATCATATTGACTACAATCCACTTAATAACTCTGTAGAGAATCTTGAGTGGTGCGATCAAAAGCATAATAACAAGTGGTCTTCTAAGCACATGTCTGAAGCAATGACAGGAAAGAAGTTATCTTTAGAGCACAGAAAACATATATCAGAATGTTATAGAAGCAATAGAGAACTTCCACGCTATATCTACAAAGTCAGAGGCGGTCATTACAGGATTCAAATTGTCATCAATAGAAAGTTGATCGTGAGAAAGACTGTTTCGACTTTAGATGAAGCTTTAGCACTTAAGGAGAAATATAAAAAATATGCTTATTGATTATGTTGAAGAATTCTTTAAGTGGGAATTTTATTACAAAATTGCCGGATTTGGTGTTTTAGGAATCATCTTTCTGGCAGCACTTGTTTACTTAATAGTCATTCACTTTATAAATAGGAGGAAAAAGTAATGAGCTTAATAGATAAAATTAACTTAATATCAGAAGCAGCGAAAGGGCAATTTAAGCCAGACATGAAAAAATATGGCAAGAACTTTCGTGCTATCAGTGAAAGCGCTGTTCTTGACGTCTTAAATCCATTGTTAAAGCAACATAGAATTGCTTATGAGGTCATCATCAAGAAAAGCGAATTGCATATTCAAAAGATTAACGCTGGTAGAGACCAGGGTGGAAACTTGATTGAAAGACTTGTTTCACTATCCGAAGTCAATGCTCGTTTGATTCTAAAAGATAGTGAAGAACGCTTCTACAC